>MDTA01147587.1_pt1 | contig 26795 bp, 26 predicted proteins | sample 811151 | NCBI WGS metagenome assembly MDTA01 (sample SAMN05326648, study PRJNA326480) | marine metagenome | isolation source: seawater | place: Indian Ocean: South | collected 2010 | reverse complement strand
TCTCAAGATTAACTTTATCGCGGGGTGGAGCAGTCTGGTAGCTCGTCAGGCTCATAACCTGAAGGTCGTAGGTTCAAATCCTACCCCCGCAACCAACCATAGTATTTTCTCATATACATTTTTATTTCAATATAAATAAGATAACCCTAAGAATATCTTTATTTATGTATGAAATTGATAAATATAATATGTTATACAATTGAAAGATGAATTTAAGTAATAAATTTAAAAATAAAATTTATAAAGTTTACAACTTTTTAGGAACGTTAAAAAAAATATTAAACCTGTTTTTTTTAAATGACGAATATATCTTTACAAAATTTTATAAGAAAAATAAATGGGGTGGTTCTGAATCAAAATCTGGAGAAGGTTCTTCAAAGAGGAATACTTTATCAACAAGAAAAATCATTCCAAGGGTAATAAAAAAATATTCAATAAAAACTTTTTTTGACGCACCTTGTGGTGACTTTAATTGGATGAAACTAGTTAATTTTGATGACTGTAAATATATTGGAGGTGATATAGTAAATTTAATAATTAGTAATAATAATAAAGAATTTTCAAATAACAAAAGACAATTTATTAATTTTAATATTATCACTAATATTCCCCCAAAAGTAGATCTTATTTTTTGTAGAGATGCATTGATACATCTATCAAATAGAGCAACATTGCAAGTATTGAGTAATTTTAGGAAAAGTGGTTCAAAGTTTTTACTTACAACACACTTTCCTAATGAAAAAAAAAATACATTTATTGTTAATGGTATGTTTAGAAGAATCAATTTAGAAACAAACCCTTTTAATCTTCCAGCACCTATAGAAATTTTCTTGGAGGATCAGATTGACCAATCACTAGAAAAAAAATTTTTGGCTCTATGGGATCTTACGAAAATAAAATCTAGAAGTTTATAATATTTAAGATTCTTTTTAATAGTGATAGCTCCAAATCTTTTGAATTCAGAAAATTTAAATAATTCTTTTGTGCGGAAGTTGCGATAAAGCTAAAATGTTTTTCATTTTGCTCAATTTGATTTATTTTATTCTTTAAATCATTGCAAGACCAATTATAACTAACCATATTCTTTGAATTATATAATTGTGGCCAGGTTTTTAAATGATTCATATCAGGCTTAACTAATAATGTTGCATATGTAAATGATTCAAAATCTCTATAATTGATTTCACCCCATCCAAATGGTGATAAACAAACCTTAGATTCAGATAATTTTTTATAATATTTAAAAATACTAACTCTTTTTAAATTTGGTTTTAGTGAAATTTTCTTTAATGCATATTTTCTTTGCCAAGCTATTGTATTTCTTGTGTAATCTGTGGTCATAGCAAAAAATAATTGGTTTTTTTTAATATAAGTTTTAGGTTTAGGATAATTTAATAATTTTTGCATAGGTAAAGAACTATAAAAATGAGAATATATTTTGCCTAGAAATGAATGGTTCATTAATCCAGCGTTCCAATATACTTTAATTTTTTTTAGATTATCTTTATTTAGTTTTTCTGAAAAAGTTTTATTCTTATCAGTAATACCAAAATTTCTGTGAGCATAGTCCGTGAAGATTCTATTACCATAGTACTTATATTTGTAGTTTTCTAAATTTTTTAAAATTTGCCCTTTACAATATACATCGACATAATTAATTAGTTTTGGATGTAGAATCGATGTACTATCTGATGTATCAAAATAAATTATTTTTTTTATATTTTTCCGTAGCCTTTTAAAATCATCCTTTAAATTAGAAAAATCTTGAACATATCTTTTCCCAATAAAATTACTTTCAATAAATAAAATATCACAATTAGTATTAATTTTTTTTAATAAATTAAATTCAATTCCTCTAGATCTAAAAAAGTTTTCAAACTTGATTATTGGAAATAACAAAGATCTTACATTATTAAAAACAAAACCAGAAGTAATAATATTGATTTTCATAATTCTTAATTAAATTTTAACTTAAATCATCGTAATGTTTTTTAATTTCTTTGATGTACTTTTTGTCATTAAAATTAAATTTTGCAAATTTAAATGCATTATTTAAAACATTTTTATAATTATTAATATTATCTAAGATGTTAGCTATAAGCTTGATGTATTCTTTAGAAGAATTTTTTTGTGATACAAATCCGTTTTGTTCATGAATTACTAATTCTTTATGCGAACCAGAGTTTGATGCGATGAAATGCGTTTTTAATAACATAGCTTCAATTAAAACTCTTCCGAAGCCTTCATTATTTGAAGGAAAAATGATAATATCTGATACCTGAATTAAATCTTTTACAAAATTATTAAAACTTAAAATAGTTATTTTTCCTTTTAAATTAAGATCAAAAATTTTTTCTTTATCTTTTATTTTTCCAACTATTAAATAATTAAATTTATTTTTATTTTTTAAATCTAACTCTTTGATAATTTCTAAAAAAAGATTTAATCCTTTTTGATGATTATCACTTCCAAAAAAGGAAATAGTTTTTTTATTAGGAAGCAACTTTATTTTTTTTAAAAGACTATTTCTATTAATTTTGTTTTGTTGATATTTAGTAATATCAAAAGGATTGTATATAACCTCTGCACGTTTAGACATATTATTTATAAAAGATTGCTTGCAGAATTTTGAAACTGTAAGAATCTTTGATGAAAAAGATGAAAAGATAAAATTTCTTCTACTATAAAATGCTGAATGCTGATGCCAAATATGTGGAGTCTTAAGAACCCAGCAAATTACTGACCAAATATAATGCATGTAAAGTTCATTAGTATGAACTGCATGAGGTTTATAAATTTTAACTACTTTATAAAATTTTTTAAAATTTACTATAATGATTCCTAGTAAACAAAATAAGTTATTAAATGATCTGTCAATATGTATGTTAATTTTTACATATTTAATTTTATTTTCATTTAAAATATTTTCTAAGACTCCGTCATTAATCAAAAGAACAAGATAATCATATCCAGTAATTTTAATTTTTTTTAAGAGTGTAATAGTAGATAAATGACTTCCGCCAACTGAGTTTCCAAGACAAGGAAATAGAATTAACTTTTTTTTCTGTGATTTCATCTTTAAAATATTTTAATGATCAGGATATTTTCTCATTTTTTTTAAGTTTTGATGTCAATTCAGCGGTAATAAATTCGTCCTCGGTATCTATGTCACTGAAGGTATCTGGACTTACTTTAAAACCTATAGTTTTTTTTCCATAAATTTTTCCATTTCTAATTGTGTTACGTGAACAAATTAATATAGATGGACCATCTCTAAGAATAATTTCATTTTTTTTAAAAGGATTAAACTTTTTAATAAAACTTTTTTCATTTAATAACATAAATTTTGATGGATCTAATTTTTTTTCTAGTTCTATACCACTTACTAAAGTATCAGGTTTTTGATCTGCAAAAACTTTCATAGCTTTTTTGAGATCACTAAATTTGCGTAATGGCGATGTCGGTTGAAGAATGATTAACGCATCAAAATTTATATTTTTTTTGCTTAAAGTCTTCTCAAAATATTTTATTGTTTCTATCATTTTTGTATTAGATTTTGATATATGACTTGGTCTAGTTAATAAAGGACTTATATTTAAATTTTTAGCAAATTTTTTGATATTATCGCAATTTGTAAAAACATATATATCTTTTAAACCTGCATCTTTAGCACATTTAACAGTCCAAAAAATTAGTGGTTGTTTATTAAATAATTTTAGGTTTTTATTTTTTAATCTTATAGAGCCTTTTCTTGCTGGTATAAGACATATAAATTTAGTATGTGAGTCTTTTTTGTACACTTATTTTTTCTAAATCTTCAAGAATTTTTGTAATTTTAATGCCTGCATCACCACTTCCGTACAAAGTACTTCTTTTATAAAAACCACGGTTAATTTGTTTGGAAATTGATTTTTTTATTAAGTTTTCTTCTAATTCAACAGTTATTACATTTCCCCCTTTTTCTCTATCATTTTGTCTCGAGCCAATGTTTACAACAGGTGTACCAATAAAAGATCCTTCCCTAATACCACTCGAAGAATTGCCTACTAAACATGAAGTTTTTTTCATTAAAAAAATGTAATCGTTAACAGGAATATTTTTAAAAAAATGCATTTTTTTATCTAATCCTTTTTCTCTAAATTTTCTAATGCTTTTTGCAATGTCATCAGTCCCAGCATCAGCATTTGGCCATAAAACTATAGATTGTAAATCAAATGATTTTATAACACTAAGAATTTTATTCATTTGTATTTCTGCTAATCCAAACTCTGTCGTGACTGCATGAAACGAAACTAATAAAAACTTTTTATCAATATCTATTTCTTCTCCAACCCCGGATTTGAACAAATTTTTATTGAAACTATGAATATTCACCTCATCGATTAAGTCGATTCTTGGACAACCAGTTAGAAATACAGAAGATTTTTTTTCACCTAATTTAATTATTCTTTTGTATGATTTTAGTGTTGCTGGAAAATGTATATGACTAAATTTTGTTATTGCATGTCTTATACTTTCGTCAATACTTCCACTTATTTCACCACCCATGGTATGTGCAATTGGTATATTCATATAAGCCGCAGCAATAACTGTTGCCATTGTTTCGTATCTATCTCCAACTGTAAGAACTAAATCAGGTTTTAAGTTTTTAAAGGCATTAGATAATTCAATCATACCAAGACTAGTCGTTTTTACCATTGATTCAGGTGTATTACCCGTGTGAAGAAAATCTAATTTTTGATTAACTTTTATTCTATCATTCTTTATAAGATCTCCTATATTCCCAAATTTATCATTTAAAGCGGATGCACATAAAATTAGCTGTAACTCAAGCTTATCGCTGTCTATTATATTTTTTAGAACAGACTTAATACTACTGTAGTTGGCTCTCGAAGCGACAACAATACAAATCTTTTTTTTATTTTTCATAAATAAATTTATAGAAGATTAATTTATAGATTAAAAATTATAAAAAAGCAAATTATGTGCTTTTCTTGTCCTGCTTTATTTGATTAATAAAAAATATGCAAATGATTAATATTTAAAGTCAGATTTTTTGATAAGTTGGTCTTTTTTAACTGTTTTTTTGAGTTTTTTTCCCAGAATTTTCTTGTATTCAGATGCAGATATTCCTGAGTCCGGTTTTTTGAAAGACAGATCACTAATAACTATTCTTTCTCCTTCTGAAATATTTTTATTATAATACATACTCTTTTGAAAAATTTTTCTCATAGATTTGTATTCACTTATATTATTTTTGTTAATCTTAGCTGAAATAATAATTTGAAGATCATTTAAGTTTTTTGAAAGTTGTTTAAATTCATTTGGTTCCAGGGCATTAATTGCATCACTTCCGTACATTTTATTAGAAAAAGTTATGTGCTTCTCAAAAAATGTTGCACCTTTTACTAAAGCGGCAAGACAAGCTAAATATCCTTTAGAATGATCAGATATTCCTACATCCATTTTAAACCGTTCTTTTAATTCTTTAATTATATTTATGCCAACTTTATTGAATGGACAAGGATATATAGAACTACATTGTAAAATAAAATGTAAATTTCCTTTTTTTAAAACATTTACCGCGTTACTTATTTCTTTCCAATTACTCATACCAGTCGATAAAACCGATGGGGTTTTAGATTTTGCAATCCTCTCCAATAATGGTACATTTGTAACTTCACCAGAGGCAACCTTCAAATAATCAACTCCTGTTTTTAGCAAAATTTCTAAAGCTTTATTAGAAAAAGGTGATACCATAAATTTTAATTTTTTATTCTTTGCATGATTATAAAGTTTTGACCATTCCTCAAACGAGAAATTAATTCTCCTGAAATAATCAAATCTGTTTTCATGATTAAAATATGATGGTGATGGAGCGTTTCTAGTAGACTCTTCTTCAGGAATATGCATTTGAAATTTTACAATATTTGCTCCACACTCTTTTGCTAAATCTATAAGTTTAATAGCATTCCCAAATGAACCATCATGAACGGAACCAATTTCAGCAACAATCTTAATTTCATTTTTATTCATTATAATTTTAACTAAAACATTACTATAAAAAGATGATTTGAAAAAAATAAATATTTAACTAAAAAAAATAAACTGTATTTTTGTATAATTAGCAATATTTATTTTTTTGAAATTTTTGTTAATTTAATATTTTCATTGGTTATTTTAATTTGATAATCAAAAAATTTATTTTCATTAATATTATGAGTATGCGAAATACTAAAAATAGTTAATTTGTGTTTTAATTTTGATAATGACTTAAGTATTTTATTTCTTAGTTCTGACTCAACATTTGACAAACCCTCATCAATAAATAATATTTTTTTTGAATGAATAATCCCTCTTATAATTTGAAGCCTTTGATATTGGCCTAAAGACATCCCGCTATTTTTAGAATTTAATTCAATGATTTGATTATTTGTAATAGTTTTTCTTAAGTTAAATTTATCTAAAAAAGAAAATATGAATTTTTTTTTGATAGTATTATCGCCAAGTTGTAAATTATTAAATAAAGAATCGTTAAAGAAGGTAGGGTTATTTGAAATATACCCTATGTTCTCGAACCATTTGCTTAAGTCTATATTTTTACTTTCTAGAATATCATTACCAATTAAAATCTTACCTGAATCAATTTTCCTAAGCCCAAGTAAGGATTCAATAAAAATTGTTTTACCTACACCAGAGTCGCCCACTATTTTATAAATTTTATTTGCAGGAAAAGTTAGGTTTAGATTCTTAAAAAGGACTTTTTTACCACTTTTAATGGTTACATTATTCAATTTAAATGAAAAAATTTTTTTTATAACTTTTTTACCGACGAAGTCGTTTTTTTTCTTCCATTCTTTTATATTTGTATCTATGACACTTACTGCATCATAAGATGTCTCCATTTTATAAAGTGCTCTTTGTATTTGACTAAATACACCTAAAGCTTTGTTAAGAAATAAAATTAAAATTATAACCTCATTTATATCATCTGTGGTTGAAAATCCATAGGTTAAAAAAACACCTATAAAAAATAAGTTTAAAAGTTCGTTAAAATTTTTAAGGAAACGAAAAAGAATTAGATTTTTTCGTTCTACTTCATCTAGGTTTATTCGTGATACTATAATTTTCTTAGTCCCAAATTTTTCTTTATTCATAAATCTTAAAAATTTCATTGAGCTAAGAGTATCAATTATTGATTTATTATCTTCCATTTGCATTTTTGTTAAATCTTTTCCAAGTTTTTGATTTATAAGATGAACCTTTTTAAGAATTATAAATTTTGAAAATCCCAGAAAAAAAGCGAGTAATGTAAGAGGAAAATTTATAAGAAAAGAAGAAAATAAATATATCATTGATTCAAGTATATGCGTTATAAAAGTTACTGAATTCCTAAAGAAAGCTCTTACTCTATCTACTTGATCTTGAAGTATTGATATCAATTCATTATTTTTAATCTTCTCAAAAGACTCGAAGTCTAATTTAAATAAATTCTTAGTAAGTGACTTTCTAATCTGAAGAGATAAATTTACCATTGTTCTTTCAAAAAATTTAACCGAGAGCATATCAACGCAAAACTTAAATAGGAGTAAAATTACAATCAAAGTAGCTACAGAACTAAAGCTTTTATCAACTGAAAGTAACTCAAAAAATTTATTTAGATTCCTGAAAAAAAAATTATCAGTGTTAGAAGAGTTGTTTGTCAATTTTTCTAGTAAAGGAAATAAAGAAACTATACTAAAAATTTTTAAAAAACCTCCGAGTAAAGTCAAGAAAATGAATAAAATTATAGTAAGTTTATTTGGAATAAAATCACTTTTAAATAATAGTTGAAGGTTTTTAATAATTATTTTCATTTATTTTTAATTAATTTGTATTTTAATTCTAAAACCTCAAGATCCTGAGGATTATTGACATCGCATCTGTGTTTAAATGGAACCTCAAATCTTTTTAACTTTTTTACTATTTTATGACTGTTATATTTTGACAATTTTGTTTGATCAAAAAAATAAAATAAACCGGAATCTGTGTAAGTTTTTTCAAAATCTTGAGAGTTTTTTAAAACCATCTCCGGGTAAATAGGCTTTAAATAACCATCATCTTTTTCTTTCATTGCCCACCAAATAGGTTCTGAATATTCTTCACAAGACATCAATATATCAGGATTAGTTTGTTTATAAACTTTATATGCCTGCATGAATATTTCAGGAGTAACAAGAGCTGCGGTAGCAAGAGTAAATAAAACTTCAGAATCATTATTACAATAATCTATATAGCGTGGTAAATCATATTTAATTAGCTCAATAAATCCAGATTTATGATCTGAAATTTTTTGAGACCTTAAATCGAGACATTTGGCATTATTTTTTTCTGCGATACTTTTGATTTCATCGCAATCTGTAGATACAAATATTTCAGATAAAAAGTTTGTCTTTTGCAAGTTCTTAATAACATGAACTAACAAAGGAATACCACCCAGTTTATAAATATTTTTTTTGGGAATTCTTTTTGAACCACTTCTAGCTGGTATATAGGCAAACATTAATTAATTTTTTTTAGAAGAAACCAATTAATATCATCTTGAGGAGCAATTTGATCTTTGTGATAAACAAACCCATAGCTGTCTAGTTTAAAAGGGTAGTTATCAATAATTTCACCTGCAAAATCTCTTTTAAATAATTTATTTTTATGTCCTCTGTATTTTACCATTACAGGTCTTGGGCTGTAGTATTCACAAATAAGTAAATATTTTTTTGAACATTTTTGTAAAATTTTATAAATTTTTTCAAGGTAATTTGGATTAACATGAATAAGTACAGTCTTTAAAATGACAAGATCCCAATTTTTTTTTTCAAAATTTCTAGAATAATTATTATAGTCTAAAATTGAACCATTATAGACTTTGCATCTACTTATATTATTAGATAATTCTTGGCACGCAGTTTTATTTATTTCAACAGCATAGTTTTTTACGTTAGGAAAAATTTTATTTATTGCCATTATATTTAGGCCAACATTCGCACCCAATTCAATTAGGTTGGAAAACTTTTTTTTTTTTAATACTTTTTTAAATAAGCTATAGTTATTTTTAAGAAGAGATTTGTCACTATTTCTTTTTATATAATTGTCTCCGAAATTACCGGACCAAAATTTTTCTTCTATATTTAAAACCATTTTTTTAAAATAAATAAGATATCATTGATGATTGAACTAAATATTATTTTTAAATATTTAAATTTACTGTAAAAATTCACATAAATCCTAGAATTTTTAATCCTTTCTTTACCAAAAACATTAATCTCTGTAAATTTATTTTTATTTCTTAAGATGTCCAGTATTATTTCCATACCAAGATCATCTTTTGTAGAAAAGAGTAATTCTTTTTTTATCTTACTTGTTTTTAAAGCTATCATTCCACATAAAATATCAGATACACCATATATTATTTTGTAATATTTACAGATAATCTTTTCAGAAAATCTATTTATTTTTCTTTTTCCGAAAATAATATTTATTGGGTTCTTAAAATTCTGTATAAATTTCTTTATCAAATCCGGTGAATGCTCACCATCAGAGTCAATTAAGATGATTTTTTGATAATTTTTTTTTATAGCATAATTCAGTCCTAATCTTTTGCAGTTTGAGTACCCTTTTGATACGACATTAGAGATTATTGTTACTGGCAATTTTTTTGCTAATTTAAGTGTATTATCAACTGAGGCATCATTTATTAACAATACATCACCATATTTTAAAGATTTTTTTAAAATATTTGTAATGGTAGACTCTTCATTTCTCGCAAGGGTAATTATCAAAAAAGGTTTTTTTGCAGGCATACAAATTGATGTTTTTTTATAAATAAATATTTTTTATTTTTCGATATCTTTCCAAGAGATAAAATCTCCTTTAACTTTATTCTTAATTAATTTTTTGTTAATCAATTTTTTTTTCAACATTGGACTGATAGCGTTTTTCGGTCTAGGTCTTAAGCATTCTAAATGCTCATTTTTAATAATACTATTTTTTTTTAAGTTTACTTTTAGTCTTATAGATCTTCTTTGAATTACAGCAGTCAAATTTTCATTTTTTTCTATTTTTTTTTCTCCATCTCCTAGAGATGCTTCTAATTCTCTTGATGATTCTACCATGACTCTCCAAGTTTTAGGGTTCATTGCAAATCCATGATCAGGTCCTTCTCTTGAGTTTTCATCCGTAAAGTGTTTTTCAACTACTCTTACACCAAGTGCAATTGCTCCTAAAACGCTTGTATGACCTTGTGTGTGATCTGATAAGCCAAGTGGCAAACCTGGCCAAATTTTTTTGAATTGTTTGATTACATTCAAATTGAGAAAATTGAAATTATTTTGATCATTTGTATAATTGGTATTACATTGCATAATACAAATATTTTTATTTTTTTTTAGAATTAATTTGACTGCATCTTTTACTTCTTGAAGAGTGGATGCTCCTGTTGCTAAGAAAATTGGTTTTTTAATTTTAGATAAATGATTTAATAAATCATAGAAAGTTAGATCTCCAGATCCAACTTTGAATCCAGGTACTTTATCCTTAAATATTTCAATTGCTTCAATATCATAGGGGGTGGTCATAAAATCAATTTTTGCTTTTTTACATGTTTCAACTAAATCATTTGTCCAATTTCTTTTTGTATGATATTTCTCGTATATTTTAAATACAGAATCTTTCCAATTTTTTTGATGAGAAACTTTTGAATTCATATTTTTAAAACCATAATCACTTATTATTTTTTCTGGAAGAAAATGTTGGAATTTTGCACAGTCAGCACCTGCCTCTTTTGCTATCCAAATTAATTCTTTAGCTCTAGAAATTTCACCATCATGGTTAGCTGCAATATCAGCAATAAAATAAGTTGGCGACTTTTGAGATATTATTCTGGTACCAACTTTAAATTGTGTGTTATATTTTTTTTTCATAAAAATTACTATTAATAATAAGAAAGATATCCTAAAAAAGTTTAGTTTAACACTTATGATAAAATTCACTTAAAGTATTTTACATATTAATCAATTAAAACTTTACCAAAAACAAGATTGTCAATTTGTTTTTTTTCAAAATAAACACTTTTAGTTATTCTACCTTCTAACTTAAATCCATTTTTTTTTAAAACATTTATTGATGCTAAATTACAATCATAGGTACCAGCAAGTAATTTCACTATATTAAGTTTATCTTTAGCAATTTGTGATAAAAAATTTATAGTTTGTGTTGCTAATCCTTTTCCCCAATATTTCTTTTCACCAATAATATAACTAATTTCAGATTTTTTATTTGAAAAGCTTATAGGTCCTAGCTTAACATTTCCAATATGCTTTTTATCATAATAAATACCAAACAGATAATTTTCTTTTGAAAATAGCTTTTGTTCGACAAACTGACAAACAGAATCATATGAGTGTTTAAGATGTCTCTGTTCAGTATATTTAACTACCTCATAGTCATTTAGCCAGTTTATGTAGTTTTGCGTGACATCTATTTTACTTAGCTGTTTTAAATAGAAATTGTCTTCGTTTGAGATGAATAATTTTTCATTATTGATCATTTTTTATATTTTATAATTATAAAATTCTTTCATAAATTGTTTTATAAAATTTATAATCCTCCAGAGTAGCTAAATTATTTTTTTTATTAAAATTTAACAAAAAGTCATTTATCATATCAATATATGGCTGATTTTTTTTATAATTTATCGTCTTATAAAGCAATTTTTTTCTTTTTTGAATCGAATCGTAAAACCAAATTTTATTTTCCTCTTTTTCTTTTCCTGTAGATTCCCATTCAAGTGTTCCTTTTTCACCAACTATTTCCATCCCTCTTTTTTTTATTTTTCTCAAATAATCCAACTGGATATTAATTTGAACTCTCTGATGACTAATTAGATTTAAATTAACGAAGTCTTCAACATTAATTTCTAGGTTTGAAATTTTTTTTTTTACATAATTTATTAGTTTAAATTTCCCTAAAATCCAATAGGCGTAATCTATTTCATGAATACTGTCTAAAAAAACTCCTCCTCCTTGAGATTTTTTTGAGGCATAAACTTCTCTATAGTCTATTTGTGGCCTCATTAATGGTAAATAATTTCCAAATTTTATATTACAAAAAAAAATTTTTCCTATTTTATTAACATTCTCCATTATTGTTTTGGGTCCTATGTGATAACGCATATTTGATGAAATGAAAATTTTTTCATTATTTCTTTTACATTCTTTAATAAAAAATTCAATTTGATTAAACTTATGAGTAAGCGGTTTTTCAATCAAGATTGGTTTATTATAATTAAGTAGCTTATAAGCATACTTTAAGTGTGTATTAGTGGGTGTCGAAATAATTATAAAATCTAAGAAATCAAGGTTTTTTAATGAATGAATTAATTTAAAATTTTTATGATCCAGTTTGAATTCTTTTTTATCGTAACAAAATACTTTGTTCTGACCCAATAGATTTTTAATATGTCTTTGACCAATTGAACCTGCACCAACTACCAAAATATTTTTCACTTATGATATATCTCCCTTTGTAATTACAGAACCTGCCTCTAATTTTTTATTAAGTTTTTTTGCTTTTGAATTATTAAATTCTGATAAACTTAGACCAAAGGCTGGTCTTTTAAATTCTACTTCTAGATTCTTTAGAGGTGTGTTTATTTGAGCAGTAGTTTTGACATATGGACTTCTTCTAACATTTTTTCTATTTTTTAACTCTTGTGCTGTAAACTTACGCCTAGAATCTCCAAATGCATTTTCCATAAATCTAATTTTTTCAACAAAGCCTTTACAATCTTTTGTTTCAATTGAAAACATATGCTCTACACTTTTTGTTTTTTTGTTTTCAGTAATAGTTTTTTCTATTAAGCTAGCACCCATGCTGATCGCTGCAATATCCATATCAATTCCGGGAGAATGATCAGAAAATCCAATTGGATATGGAAACATTTGGTTTAATGTCTTAATAATATTAAGATTTATATTGTTAACCTTTGCTGGATATCCAGATGGACAATGATGGATTACAATATTTTTATTACCAGTAGATTCAATTACATTAACCGCAGTTTCAATTTCAGAAATGGAAGAGTTTCCAGTATCAATTTGGATATTAATTTTTTTTTTGGATGCATATTTAATTAGATCAATATGATTAACATCGGAAGAAGCTATCTTTATTGATTGACAACCTATATCACAAACAAAATCAATTTCCTCTTTAAAACCAATTGTAGCAAAGAAACAAATGCCAAGGCTGTCAGCAATTTTTTTTAAATTTGTCCATTCCTTTCTTGTAAGCATCCTTTTTTTTAAAAGATCATATAATGGGTCTTTTTTAGTAATACTTTGATTCTTATCTAAGACCTTATATTCAAATAAAACATTCTTATCAGCCATTAATCTATCAGCATCTATAATTTGAAACTTAATTGCATCAGCACCAGATTTTGCTGCTGATTCAATTAGTTTTTTTGCAGAGGAATAGCCATTGTGAGTAGGTCCAGCTTCAAACGTTATAAAAGTTTTCTGCTTTTCACCTATTAACTTTTTACCTAATTTTATTAATTTCATTTAATTCCATATTAACAAGTCGTTTAGAACAAGAAAGTCTATTTTACTTTCTAAAAAAGCTCTTATAGCATCATTTTCATTACATACTATTGGCTCTTCGTGCATATTAAAACTTGTATTAATTAAATTCTTATTTCCTGTAATTTTTTCATATTCATCTAAAATCTCATATAAATCTGAATTAATCTCTTTCTTAACTAATTGTGGCCTTGCTGTTAAATCAACATGTACGGCTGCTGCAGCTTGACTAATCATTTTTTTTGTGCAATTAGAGGTGATAGTCATGAATTGAGAAGAGAAAAGTGAATTAGTTTGTTCGAAGAATTCATTAGCATTCTCAAATTTTGTAATTGGAGCAAATGGCATAAACTCTGTTCTTTTAAGTTTTTTATTTAACCATTTATTAATTTTTTTATCATTTGCTTCATAAAGGATACTTCTATTCCCTAATGCTCTGGGACCAAATTCCATTCGACCAGAGCAGCGAGCAACAATTTTTTTATTAGCAAGAAGCTCTGCAATTTTCCTATTAATATTTTTAAACTCCTTATGTTTTAAACCAAAAATCTTTAAGAGGGATAAAGATTTTTGTTTAGATATTTTATAACCAAGGTACATTGTTTTTGGTTTGTGTGGATACTTTTTTGTAATTTCATGATGCGCTAACCATGCTGAACCAACTGATAATCCACCATCACCCATATTAGGAAAAACATATATTTCTTTAATTTTTTTAGATTCATTAATCTTTTGATTAAGTTTAACGTTTGCAAAAAGTCCTCCGGCAACTGCAAGGCGGTTATTCCCTTCCAATTCTTTTATGTGTTGTAGAAAAACATTTTCTAATGTAATTTGCGTTGCCGAGGCAATATCTTTTTTTGTATATTTTTTTAACAATGAAATTAAAAATGGGTTATCAAAATCTGCAAGGTAAGTACCACTTTCAATATTACCTTTAAAACATTTTTGAATTGGATCAAAACTAATCATTTTTTTTATAAAATTTAATGATTTTGGTTTTTTCTTATAGGCAGCTAAACCTAAAATTTTCCCTTCATGTCTATGAGGTATAAAACCTAATGCTTTTGTTATACTTCCATAAAAGTATCCAAGGGAGTCTATGGTGTTAGAAAAAGAAATTTTATTAAAGGCTTTTTTGACATTTTTTTCATTTTTGCATTGATAAAAAGTATGAGAGCCGTCTTCTCCCCAGCCATCTGCTGTTATAACAAAGCAGTCCTTCCATCCAGATCCATAGTAGGCTGTAGCTGCATGACAGTGATGGTGAGAATAGATTTTAGTTGGTTTACCAATTCTTTTTATGGTTGCAATCATTTTAGGTGTTCTTTGTTCAAATACATAAACCTCATGAGAATATCTTTTATCTAGAAAATTTATTAAAAACTCTTTTTGTTTTAAAGGAAGATTAGATGTACGGACTAATTTTTTTTTTTTCTCAAAATTTTTTTTACTTGGCTTTTCTGATAGAAAACCATGGGTTGCAACAAAATCGATATCATTTAATTTGATTTTTCCGATTTCTAATACTTGGTTTATTGAGGCCTCTGGATATCCGTACCATAACTTTTTTCTGTTAAGTCTTTCTTCACTTATTGCAGCAACTAATTTACCATTTTTAAGAAGGCAAGCAGAGGCTTCCGATAAAAAACCTATTCCTAAAATATTCATTCTATAAAATTACATATTTTGTTTGATTATTATTAGGTTGAGAGTGAAGAGATTTTTTTTCCTTTGTTTTCAAAAATAATTTTTGCTTAGAATTTCTAGAATTTTTTTTTCCAGATTCTTTTTTATGATTTGCAACGGAGTCTTTAGCCACCCATTTACCTTTTTTCTTCTCCCAAATACTTGGGTCTCTGTGTTTATCAACATATTTAAAAAACTGTTTTTCAGTCATTTTAGATTCTTTTAAAAAAATTTTCATATCAGATGGTTTAACATGATCATGTTTCTTGACTAGCTCTATGCCTTCATTTCTTGTTAGTCTTCCGTGTCTTATTTCAGTAGCAACATCATCAGTACATCTTCCATAACCAAACTTCAGATATTTTAAATAATCATGTAATCCATTCGCATGGATATCATCAAGCTTGTCATACAAGTTAAAAGTTCTTTCCCTTCCTTGAGATGTTTCAAAACCAAGTTTTTTAATAATAAATTCGGTTTGTTTCTTTGCATTCCAAGATATAAAGTTAGACAGGTAAATTCCTCTAGTTCCAACTTTTTTTATTAATTCATCTTTAGGATAAAAAAAAGGAGAAAGGTCATAGGGTGTTAATGGACAATCCCCTTCTTGAAGTAAGTCCTCTGGTTCAAAGCCTCGCATGGAATGTTCTTGTCTTTTCTTTTTTGTAAATTCAACAAAGTCATCTTGATTATGCATTCCCAACAGTTCACTGAAACCTTCTTCCCCCCAAATAATTAAAGGTATATCGTATGCAATTGAAACTTGAATTGGAAAAGTCATTATACCTGCATGGTAGTGCCAAGTTACATCTCCAACTTTTTTTAACATATATTTTGCAATTTTAATTGCGGATTTTGGTGATGATGTAAATCTCAATAAATGACAGTCTAATTTTTCTACAAGGTTTGATAAATTTCTGAGCCCTAATGGGGTGTTAAAGGTATGGTTGTAAGTAACTAATAAAGGATTGAGATTATATTTTTTTTTTATTAACCAAGTTTGGAAAGTACTGTCTTTTCCTCCAGACACAGGGATTATACAATCATAATTATTATTTTTCTTTCTCTGTTTTTTTTTGTACTCATTTAAAAGATCAACAAGTAAGTTTTCTCTGTCCACCCATTTTATATGTTTTCTAGACTCAATTAATCTACAACCAGAACAAACGCCTTCGTTATCAAAAACTACACCTGGTCTTGCATTTTCTGGATAAACGCACTTATTACAATATCTCATGTAAACCTCTCTACTTAATATCTTTCCATTTAAGAGGAGTGCCTCTAGTTAATTTTTTTTTTGCGATTTTTCCAACTATATTATTTAAGAATTTAGGTTGAATGCCATTACCTGGTCTGATAATAGCAAGATTTAAATGAGAAAATTTTTCCCCGATTTGAATATTTTTTGTCACAAAAATTGATCTTCTAAAAACTAAACTGTCTTTTTCATAATCAGATGGTCCATATTTACAGTTGCCTCTGAGAATAAAACCTTTTTTTGATTCTTCAACTAATTTTTTCAATTCTTTTGGGCCAATCGAAAAAAAAGAATCTGGAGTTTTCTTTTGTTTGTCATCAATGAAATGCTTTTCAATTACACATGCACCTAAGATTGACGCTGCTTTTGCTGCCTCTAAACCTAATGTATGGTCAGATAAACCAATATTAACTTTAAAGTCAATTTTCATTTGATTAATTAAAGATAAATTAGAGTAGGATAGAGGTGTAGGGTAGGAACTTACACATTTCAATAATATTAATTTTTTTCCTGAATTTTTTTTTACAACTTTTACAATTTCTTGAATTTCTTTTTTATTGCAAAGACCAGTTGATATGATTATTGGTTTGTTGGTTTTTACACATTCCGCAATAAGTTCATGATAATTGGCTTCAAAACTTGCAATTTTAAATGCTGGTATTTTTAATTTATTTAGATATTTAACAGTGTCGATATCAAATACACTGGCGAAAAGAGTTATTCCAATCTTTTTTGCATATGAGATCAATTCTGGAACCCATTTTTTAGGTGTTTTTGCCTCTGAATATAGATCATATAATGACCTGTCTTTCCATTTAAATTTTTTATCAATTAAAAAGTGTTTCTTATGACAATTTATTGTTAATGAACTTGGCTCATAAACTTGAATTTTTATTGCATTTGCCCCACAATCTTTTGATAATTTAATAATATTTTTTGCTCTTGATATTTTACCGCCATGGTTTGCAGACATTTCAGCTATTATATATGGAGGTGATGACTCTCCTATTTTTTGTCCATCAATGCTAAATTCTTTGAGAAACATTTAATTGTTCCTTACAGAAAATACAGGAAAAATTGGAGGTGTTTTCAGGTTTTTCTTTAGTGATTTATTCTCCAACTGATCTTTTAATTTTTGGAAGGTTTGTTCATAAGCTGAAATAATCATTTTAATTTGTGAGGTTTTTAAAGAATACATTATATTGTGAGCAGAATTCACTAAAATACCTTTAGATAACATATTTTTTATCACAAATGTTTTAATAAATTCTTTCCCAATATTTTTAAAGTCTGAGTAAACAATTAATTTCCAAGGATCAAAACCTTTAATTTGAATTACGTTCTCCAAATCATATTTTTTTATAATTTTTAGAATACCATTATTTAAAGCCTTGCCTTTTGCCCAGATATTCTTAATCACTGGCTCTTTAATCATTTTTTTTATAACTGCAATAGAAGCACAAATAGAAAGGCTTTCACCAGCGAAAGTTGTTGAATAAAATATTTCATTCATTTCTTTCATATATTTCTTTTTTCCAACAAGAGCCGAAATTGGCATGCAATTTCCCATGGCTTTACCAAATGCAGATAAATCTGGATTTACCTCAAATAATTCTTGTGCGCCACCATTAGCAAATCTAAAACCAGTAACTATTTCATCAAAAATTAACAAAACTTTATTTTTTTTTAGAAGTTCATGTAATTCTTTAAAATAACCACTGTAGGGTTCTTCTGCATTAGCAGGTTCCATTATCAATGCGCATATTTTATCCTTATGCTTTTTTAGCAATTTATGAATACCATCTATGTCATTAAATGAAACTCGATCAGCTAATTTTCCCTCAAAGGAAGGAACTCCTTTATTTCTAACAGTCTTACTTATATACCAATCATGCCAGCCATGATACCCGCAAATCATAATTCGTTCTTTTCCTGTATATGCTCTAGCAACCCTGATTGCAGCAGAAGTTGCATCTGACCCATTTTTACCAAACCTCACCATTTCTGCACTTGGAATTAGTCTTACAAGAAGTTCTGATAGTTCTATTTCTAATTCAGTTGCCATGCTAAAAGATATTCCGTTTTTAAGCTGAGATTTTATTGCGTCGTCTACATCTTTGTCTCTGTAGCCAAGAATAATTGGAAGCAACCCTGCAACAAGATCAATAAATTTATTACCATCAACATCCCAAACATTTGCGCCAATACCTTTTGTCAAAAATAATGGCGAACTGTCTTGAGGAAACTGCTGGTAGCTTTTAGAAAAAGTTTGAGTGCCTAGAGGAATTACTTTTTTTGCTCTTTGTAAAAGTTGGTTTGATCTTCTGAAGGAATATTTTAGATCGTTCATTTTATGTTTCTTTTGTAGTAATAACGGAGCAAATCAAAATCCTCTTTTGTATTCAGATCTATTGAATATTTTATATCCATAACATGAACTTTCAAGGAAGAACCAAAAAAGTGGCCAGTTTTTAAAAATTCGGAAACTTTAGCAGAGTATGTGCTACCATTGTCCACTACCAACTCAGGTATCTCGCTTTCTTTTTTGTAAACTATTGACGGCCACATTGGTTTAGCTAAATTTTTTTTATCAATCATCAATGCTTGGTGAGGAGGTAAAGTGTATTTAGTAACAGCTAAAGAAAAATTATAATTTTGCTTACAAACATTATTAACAACTTTTTTTATATCATTGTGGTCCCTGAGAGGAGCAGTTGGGAATAAACAGGTAATTATATCTGGTTTTGGTTTCATCCTTCTTATAATATCGGTCAAAACATCTGAAACGGAAGCTGTATCAGATGACAACTCACTTTTTCTTATTTCACGACTGATATTATATTTCTCAGCAATCTTTAAGATTTTTTGGTCATCACTTGTAACTAAAATTTTATCAAAACATTTAGATTTTATAGCACTCTCAATTGTATAACTAATGATCGGTTTGCCAAAAAAAATCTTGCGATTTTTATTTTTAAACCTTTTTGAACCACCTCTTGCAGGTATAACACACAAGTTCATAATTAATAAACTAATTGTTAAAGTGAAAAATTTTTTTATTTATCATTTGTACTAAAAGACTGTTCTTGTTCCATTACATGAAAGACAAGGAAACTCGTAGTCTTTTGTAACCATCATTTTTCTTATATCTTTTATCTTATTACCATGCCAAATTTTATGAATAGATTCTTTTTCAAAATTACCTACATTATATTTTATACCGGGAAAACCACAACATGGACCCGCACCACCATAGGCCCAAATGGTTATTCTTTTAAAAGGTTCAAAACAATCAAACGATGTATAAAAGTTTTCTTTTTGTCTGTGGTCTTGGTAAGATTGTACGTCAATCATATCAGCATATTCCGACCAAAATTTTAAAAATTCCTTTGTTTCATGTTTATTTTCCTCCTGCTCTACAAAAGAAACACGAAGTAAGGGCCATTTAGTATTTTTTTTTTTTTTCAATTTTGAGAAATTTATGGCGTTATTTACAACATCTTCGAACCTATGAGCTTTACCTCTTGTAAGAGCGAAAGTTTCAGGTGTAGTAGCATCAATACTTATTGATAAAATATCCACATTTAGGTTTATGAGTTCCTCAGCTATTTTTTCTTTAAGGAGTATTCCATTAGAGATGATCCTGAATTCACATGGCTTAATATTACTTATATCTTTGCAAATTTCTAAAAAATCTGGATGAAGTAAGCATTCACCGCTTCCTCCGATATTTACAGAAGGCAAATTATATTTTTTAGATTCAAGAAGTATTTTTTTTATGGTTTTTTTATCTAAATATTTGCTTGTTAAAATAAATTTTTCATAGTCCTTAGCTATGTCTGGTGCTCTAAGACATTGTGGGCAAGCTAGGTTGCATTGATCAACTAAGTCAAAAACTAAATTAAGGGGAAATTCGGGCAACCATTTGTTTCCAGCTTTCTCCCAATCCTTTCTGTATTTGGCGTATCTCTCTCCATTCTTTTTATAAAGAGCTTCGTATATATTGTATGCCCCATAATTTTCAGTAAATGGGTCCGAACTATATGGCATGGATTTGTTAAGCATATTCAGTCTAAAGTATTAGAAGAAATAGTTATAAATGCAACTTAATTTTCAATAAATTAACTTTATATTTTTTTTAACTTTTTTTTAATATTTAATTTTTCTCCTTGAGTCAATTTTATAAAATTCACTTGGTCGCATTTTCATTCCATGTTTTATTAAATAGTCTTTAGCATCCTTGGTACTATGTTCTGAATAATGAAAGATATTCCCAGCTGCAACTGATTGCGCTTTACCTTTTGAAATACCATCTTTTAAATGAGACCATTTATTAACACCTCCCATTGCAATTACGGGTAGAGATGTTTTTGAAGTTATAATCCTCAGAAGATCAAGATCGTAGCCTTTTCTGTTGCCATCGTTATGTATAGAATTAACAAGAAGTTCCCCAGCTCCTTGCTTTTCAACAAATTGAATCCATTCAAGTAAGTCGATATCTTGTGGCTTACTTCCATTATTGGTTACAATTTGGTAGCCAGATCTAAATTTTTTATTTTTTTGGGCGTCAATTGAAACAATTATGAATTGCGATCCGTATAATGACGATAGTTTTCTCAATAAATTCTTTTTTAGAAAAACGCCTGAATTAAGTACAACTTTATCTGCACCAGATCTTAGGTATTTTTTTGCAGTGGATAGATTTTTAATTTTTCCACCAACCGATAGGGGGATAAAACATCTTTCCGATAATTTATTAACTAATTTAATAAAATGTTTAAGGTAGCTTTCATCTTTAGATATTTCCAGTATACAGATTTCATCGACTGACCAACTATTAAAGAAATCTACAGCAATAAATGCATCGCCAACAAAATTTGTTGGTTTAAATTGTTTTGTTTGTACAATTTTTCCATTATAAACTAAAAGAGTTGCTATTAATCTATTGATCATTCTTTTTTAAAATTTATAAAGTTTTTTAATATAATAAGTCCTGCGGTTTGTGATTTTTCTGGATGAAACTGACATGCAAAAAAGTTTTTGTATTCAAATGCTGATAGAAATTTATTTCCATAATTTGTATTTAATTTTGGGTATTTTTTATTTATAACCCCATCATCTAAGTAGTAACTATGTAAAAAATAAAAATATGATTCTTTAGGTAAAAAATTGAATAAATTTCCTTTTTCTCTTATTTTAGAGTAATTCCATCCCATATGAGGAACTGTTAAGTTTTTATTATCAAACTTTTTTGCAGTTCCTTTTATCCAATTAAACCCTTTTTCTTTTCCTTCATCACTATTTGAAAAAAAAAGTTGCATTCCTAGACATATTCCAAGAATTGGAATTTTTTTTTCAAGAACACACTCATTTAAAATATCATAAATCTTTCTTTTTTTAATTTCTTTAATACCACTATCAAAGGCTCCGACTCCTGGCAGTACAAGTTTGGTACTATTTCTAATTGTCTCCTTGCTATCACTTAACTTGATATTAGCCCCAATGTAGTTGAATGCATTAACTAACGATTTAATATTTCCTAACCCATAATCAATAATAGTGATACTTTCTTTTTGCATAATTTTACTTTAGGTAAATTTTTTCAAGTTCTCAAAGTCTTATTAATATGACCCAAATGTATTTCTATAAAAACTTTTTCTTTTTTTTTTTGATAAAATTTCTCTTATATTATCAAAAAATCTTTTTGCCGATTTTCCATCAGAATTACCAAGTTGTTCATTGCATAAACTAGAAATATCACTAAAATTGATTTTTTTAAGTTCTTTTCCCTTAATTGATTCTGATATCAAATCTTCAAGTTTCTCTTCACTTTCTGCTAATGAGAATAGATTCAGGTGATTTTTAAAATAAATTTCTCTGCTAAACTCTTCTTTCGCCTCATGATAAATTGGAAAAATTGTATTAGATCTACTTAAAAGAGATTCAATAACTGTAGTTGAATTAAATACAATGTTAGCTAGTGAACCATTCATCAATGTTTGAGCTTCATAATTTACAATTCTACAGTTTTTAAGATCTTTAAGTTCTTTTCCAGTATAAATTGCAAGTTGTTCAATTCTTTTTTTCCAATTTTCGTTTTGATTTTTAGTTTTGATTAAGAATTCAACATCTGGATACATTTTTGACATTTTGAAAAAAGTAATATGTACAGAATCAAAAAGTTTAACAAATCCATTTTTATTTAGTGGACAAAAATAGTGGTCTATGGATTTAAAGTTTAAATGTTTTGGATTAAGGAACGGTCCTGTAAAATGCCCAAATGAAAATAAAACAACTTTTTTCTCTCTTTTTTCTTTTTTTTTAAAGTTTTCAACAAGTTTATCTACTCGTATGAGTCCGATAACGCTTATTTGCTGGGGTTTTGCAATTTTTGAAGATAAAAGTAGTCTTTTTGCTTTTTTATTTATACACAAAATGTGTGAGCCATTAAAAGAAGGTCTTTTTCTTAAATTGTTAATCCTTGTTTTTAAAAAGTGAGAATTTAAGACTGTAAATTCTTTATGATATGCAATAAATGGAATTCCAATGTCATTAGAAATATCTAATAGTTTTTTTTCAACTCTGTATAAACATGAGCAGGAAACAAAAGCTGAAACTCTAAAGAGTTTTGAAAATATTTTAACAAATATTTTAAAATTTCTTTTTACTTTGATATTTGATGAGGAAAATTGATAGAAATTATTTATGAGAGAAAGTTCTGATTGTTTGAAGTCAATTAAATTGAATTCACTACTGTCTTCTAAAACCTCTAAATCTTTTTTCCATCTAAAGGATGAAAGAATAAATAAATTATTTTTCTTGAGATTAAATTTTTTAATAAAAAAAAAAATTAATAGGTAGTGGAAAAAGGTTGATGAAAGAAATAATATGATTGATTTTTTAATGGTCATTATTTAGATATTCTTTTGCTATGTTATTTAAAACCTCATTAAACGAAGGCATTTTTGTGTTTAAAAAACCCTCAATTTTTGAGACATCTAATGCACAATTTAGCTGTCTTTTTGTAATTAGTCTTTTTGCTGATACAGTTTCATAGTCATATATTTTTAGATTTATTTTTTTAGCTAATTTTAAAATAAAGTCTTTTTTAGAGAAAGAATTTCTACAACCAACATTAACGATACCACTAAAATTTTTTTCAAATAGTTTGATAATAATTTTACTCAAATTCTCTGTATCAATTGACGAAACTATATAATCATTAAATAGTGTAAGTTTCTTCCTTTTTTTTATTTCTGTTATAATAGTCTCTAAAAAATTTTTTTTTCTACTGCCTCTAAATCCAACAAGATTAGTTCTTATAATAATTGATTCAGAGTAGTTTGAGGCTATGACATCAGCAAGATATTTTGTTGTTGCATATTCATTGATAAATGAAATTCCAGAATTTTCTTTATTTTTTTTTAATTTACCATCATAAAATTGATCTGTTGATATGTGAATATACTTTACTTTATTTAAAGACAAAAATTCAATCAAAGACATGGTTGATTTTACATGTATTTTCCATGCTTCATAAGGGTTTTTTTCACAATATTGTATATCAACTAATCCACTGCAATTTATAACAATTGATGGTTGGATAATTTTTAAAAAACTTATTAAGTTTTTTTTATTTGTTATATCGACAGGGTTATTTTTACTTTTTCTGGAAAGCTCAATTATTTCATAATTATTTAAATTTTTTATTATTTTACATAAAGATAAACCCAAGGTACCAGTTGATCCAATTATAAGAATTTTTTTCATAAGATTAATTTTTTTTTAAAATTTTCATAATTATTTCTACAATATGTTTATCAAATTTTTTTTCAACTAAAAGTCTTTTAGACATAATCATTGCATTTGCTAATAATTTTTTTTTAAAATTTAATTGATTTATTTCTTTATAAAAGGCCCTGAGATCTTGCTCTATATAGGTTAATGATTTTATGGTGTGTACGCCAAAATTAATTCCTACAATTTTTTCATTCCAAAAGTCTAAATCATCAATGTTAAAAACAGGTGTTTTTCCAGCAATAAATAAAGGAATAATACTAGAAGCACTTGATATTAATAGTTTTGTTCTAGAAATTTCTTGAGAAAAAGAATTCTTAGAATAAATGAAACCAAATTTTTTTTCTAGAAAATTGTAATTTGATATATTTGCCTTTGGGTGTAAGTTAAAATAAACAGGTTCTTTTTTTTTTAAGTTTTGAATTGCTTGTGATATCTTGTTAATTCTTTTTATATGTTCATCCCAAGGGAGTAAATTATGTTCAGCATCTTGAGGTGGACAAAAAAGAATGATTTCTCTATTTTTTTTATATATTTTTTTTTTTAAAATTTCGTTATGAGGATCACCAATTACAATTGTTTTTTGTCTATCTCTTCCATAAAGTTCTGCAATTCTTTTATAATTTAAATCTGATTCAAAAACATAGTTTGCATTTCCGCCACCTTGGATCCAAGGTTTTTTGGAAATACATCCAGCAAAAAAAAGACCAAAGGTTCTCCAACCAGGTGAAAATAGCAATCTTTCATTATTATTTGAAAAAGTTTGATTAGGAAGAAAGTAAGATGCTAATTTATTTATTAGATTTCCCTTTTTTTTAATATCTACAAAGAATGACTTAGATTTTGCTCTTTGTGTGTGTAGACAAATAGGGTCTGGAATTGATGTTACGCAAATTACAGAAGGAATCTGCAAAACTTTTGCTGCTTTTGAAATTGTAAGAATTGGACTTAATTCTCTATCTCCTGGCAAAAGAATCAGATCTGGTGAGAGGATTTTTAGTTTTTTTATAAAAAATTTTGTTTCAAACTTATAAATGACTGAAGTTATTAAAATTCTTAAAATTCCAAAAAAAAAAAAATTTGAAAGATTAGAATTTTTATCCAAAAAAAAATCAATACTGTTTAAAAAAATATGAAAAAAATTTCTTTTTTTATAATTTAAGATTCTAATTTTTTTGTAACTATTATCTATTAATTGATCAAGTTTTTTTGATGAAATCAAAATTTCACAATTAAACTTTGTTTTTAGAGTTTCAATTATTATTTTCATTTTTGACCATGAAGTTTCATGTCTTGGAATAAATAATAATTTTGGAACCATATAATCTCCTAATTACAACTTAGTTTAAGATTATTTTTCATAAAACAGAGATATAAATTCAAAAAGTACCTTTAAAATAAAATATTAATCAAAATTCATTCTTACATTGATGTTATTTTGTTTCATATAATTTCTAATTTTAAGAAGATTGTTATCAGAATAAAGTAGCATCTTGCCTGCTGCAATTCCACTTAATTTTGAGTTTTTAAAAGGCAAAACAAAATCCTCTAAAGAACCTGCCCCTCCACTTGCTATGATTGGTATTGCTACATTATTTGATATAAATTTAATGAAATTCGTATCTAAGCCTACCCTACATCCTTCTCTATCTATATTTGTTAAAATTATTTCTCCAACGCCAATTTCTTGTAACTCTTTTATATATTCAAGTGGATGTTCTTCAGTTCTTTTTTTTCCTGAGTTAATAAAAACCCTTGGTGTTTGGTTTTCATAACCATAATCAACTCCAACTACGATTGCCTGTCCACCAAAGATGCTAATTAATTTTTTAATAAATATAGTATTTTTAAATGCTGAATTATTTATAAAAACTTTTTCAAACCCACTCTGTAAAACTTTAAAAACTTCATTTTCATTATCTAAACCACCCCCATAGCATAGTGGAATGAAACAATTTTTAGAAATTTTTTTTAATAACTCAAAATTTATTTTATCTCCCTTATTCCGTAGTTTAATATCAAGAACTAGTATTTCATCAGCCATTTGTGCATTGTAAATCTTTACCATGCTAACTGCATCACCATTTTCTTTATGATTTCTAAAGTTTTCTCCTTTTATAACTTTACTTTTATTAAGTAAAATAGAGGGAATAATTCTTTTAAACAAAAACTTATTCCTTCCATTCCAAAAAATTTTCAATAAAATTTAGTCCATTTCTTCCACTTTTTTCTGGATGAAATTGGACGCCAAATGCATTCTTATATTTTACGATTACTGGTATTTTTTCTTGCCCTAATGTAGCTATTATATTTTTTGTTGGCGAATCAATATAAAATGAATGACAAAAGTAAAAATTATTAAATTTTATTTCTTTATTAAAAATTTTATCAACTTTCCAGTTTAGTCTACCCCAACCCATATTGGGTATAAGATT
>MDTA01161363.1_pt1 | contig 26802 bp, 21 predicted proteins | sample 811151 | NCBI WGS metagenome assembly MDTA01 (sample SAMN05326648, study PRJNA326480) | marine metagenome | isolation source: seawater | place: Indian Ocean: South | collected 2010 | reverse complement strand
CTCTGCAAATTCTGCGACATTAGACTCAACAGGCTTGCAGGTCGCTGTAGCCCATAATCAAGGAGTTTACGTAATAAATACGCAATCAAAAATTGTTACCGCAGATTACAACACAACAAACTCAGTGGACCAAGTTCTGTGGGATTCAGAAGGGGATATGTGGTATGGATTCTACGGCGGAGAGCGACGTGCTAAAGAATACACAAACGGAGTATTAACAGGCGAAGCAACCCCTTCTCACAATACCGCAATGACGTCAATGGCGCTTATATCAGAAGATCGTATTGTGACGGGTGGTAGAGACAACCTGGTCAAGGTAACATCCCAAGATGGAGTTTTAGAGACTAGTTTGTCAGACTTTAACTCGTATCCTACCAAGATAATCAATGACGGTGATGGTAACATAATAGTAGGCTGCTACAATGGTGACTTATTCAGATATGATTTTACAGATTGGACAATGGAACAAATGTCTATTTCCAGCGGCCAGAACATCATATCAATTTCAATTGCTGAAACGGGCTCTCTTATGGTAGGAACTCAAAATGGAAAATTGCATCAAATTAACTCAACAACATTCACAGAAGAAAAAGTATACTCCTCGTCTGGAAGGGTTATCCTCGGAACTTATGGTGCTGCGGGGGAGTTATACATCATCTCAACATTTGCAAGCTCCTCTAAAATACGATTATTTGATTTGGACACTGACGGTGATGGGGTGACGGACAGTCAGGACGCTTTCCCTACCGACTCCACACAAGATGAAGACACAGATGGTGACGGTTTTGGTGATAATCCATCGGGAACCACCCCAGACTTATTTCCCGATGATAGTTCTCAATGGTCCGATTCAGACGGAGATGGGTACGGTGATAATCCTGAAGGCAATGATTCTGATGCATTCCCAACGAACCCCTATCAGTGGATTGACTCTGATGGTGATGGGTATGGAGACAACATGAACAGCCAAGGTGGCGATAGATTCCCAGACGACTCAACACAATGGTCTGACACAGATTCAGATGGATTTGGCGATAATCAGAACGGAACTGATGGTGATGACTGCCCGACTCAAAACGGATTCTCTACGGCTGATAGGCTTGGTTGCAAAGATTCGGACAGCGATGGATACTCCGACCCTTCTGATGGTTGGACAACAACAGATGGAGCAGACTTTTCAATTTATGATAAAAGTCAATGGTCAGATACCGATGGAGACGGTTATGGTGACAATTTACAAGGAAACGATCCAGATGCTTGTCCTCTAGAATGGGGCAATTCTACAAGTGCATACATTCCGGAATTTGCTGATGATGGCTCTCTAAGTTTGAATTATATCGTTACTGAGAAATTTGGTTGCATAGATTCAGATGGAGATGGTTTCTATGATTTTGCAGACGACTTACCTCAAGATTCTAGAGATTACATAGACGCTGATGGAGACGCTGTGGGAGCTAGTCAGGATTATAATGACTCGAACAAACTTGTTCAAACAGTCTACGATCACTGTACTCTTGTATTTACTGACGAGTCTGAAACATGCCAGGGTATCAGAGACGCTGACTATCAAGACTATGTTCTAGCAAAAGAGGAGGATGGAAAGACACCACAGCAATATTTCGCATGGGTTCAGTCTCAGGAAAAGAAGAAAGAAGAGAGCGAATCAGAATCTCAGTATCTTGAAACCGCAGAAGAGATACTACCATTCCTCGGGGCGGGCTTCGCAGCAATAGTCGCAGTATTGCTAATATATGCCGCAATAGGAAGAACTCGTAGGAGAAGAGCACTGGTAAAGACTTACGGTGTACCGTTTGTTCCTGACGGTGAAAATAGCGCAGAAGCCGAGGCACTGGAAGGTAGAGCAGGATTATCAGGTTCAGGCGGAGTGGAATCAGACAAGTTCTGGGGAGACGATGTGGAACCTATGGAACTGAAAGGAGCAGGAAACGGTGATGAAGTCGGCTCAGGTTTCGACGATATTGACATCAAAACTGAGGGGGTTAGTTCTACTGATTCCCAAGTAATGGAAGAATCAGCATCTCTCGAAGAGTTAGCGGGTTTACCTGCTCAGACTGATACCAGTGAGAATTCTGACACACAGCAACAAGCCCAAATAATTCCTCCAGAGGCTCCTCCTGTTCCTGCAGAGGGTCTTCCTGAAGGCTGGACGATGGAACAGTGGAAATGGTATGGAGCAGAATGGCTCTCCAAGCAAAATAAATGATTAACCAGTGCGCCATACAATTGGCAAACAGGATTTGAGTTGTCCTAATTCTTCTCCAGAATATACTGGAACGTTGTCTATTTTGAGGGTATTTGCAATCAACCAAAGTATCGCATTCCAGCTTTTTGCATCGGCAAAGAGCTCTACTTCTCCTAGTGTGGCTTTTACCAACAGTTTCCCAGCATGGCTATTAGAATCGAATATAGCATGCACAAGTTCATTGGTGGTTAATTTGTATCCAGGTGGTCTCCAATCCATCATAAGGACCACCTCAAACCTTGAATGGTGCGAGATTAAGTCGTTGTACTAGATGTTCTGTACTCACATCTGCAATATCTTTCATTTGCTCGCGCAGTTTATCCAATTCTCCGTTCATTTTCGCTAATTTATGAGCACGAATCATGTCTGCTAGAAATGAATCGACACTTTTGTGTCCATCCATTGTTCGCAATGTGTTCAATTGTCTCCTTACTTCGTAACTAACACTTACTGAGGTCATCCCTTCCCCGGTCATGACCTTGTTCCGTGCTTTTGACTACTTGAATCCCGCGCGGATATCGTAACTTGAGAGATAGGTTTGAAGCATTAATCAAAACGACCGGCCTTGTTTTTCTAACAATAAGCGAGGATGCTCTGTTACACCATATTGTCTTCTCATTTCGATAACACGTTCATGATACTCTTTTGTCAGCGACCAGTACTCTCTACTGCCTGCGCCTGCGCCACTCTTACTAGGCCTGTTCAAGATAACTGTCGGTGCGCCTGTCCATGCGGCTTCTGCGACTTTCGCAAGTCTTCTGATAGGAGTTTTGAAGACTTTTCTTGGGATTTTAGATTGTACTTCGTTGCATACGTGCAATGATAACTTTGAGCGTTGGTCTACCATGGTCATTGCAACTCCAAAGATTTTCAGATTTCTGTTTATTCTTTTTTGAATCATTTTTACACTATTCATTAGCATGCTGAAACCCTCTAGAGCATAATATTCTGCCTGAACCGGAATGAAAACCCAGTTTGCTGCGCATAGGGCGTTAATCGATAGAAGTCCGAGGGAGGGGGGAGTGTCGATGATGATGTGATCGAATTGGTCAATAATTGGGGCAAGGGCTTCTCTTAATCTTGTTTCTCTTCCAATTCTATGGCTCAATTCTATTTCTGCCCCAGAAAGATGTATGTCGCTGGGAAGCAGCCATAGGTTCTGTATCGCTAAATCCTCTGGAACTCTTGATGAATTATCATTTCTCTTTGACCAAGCTTTCTGCATTGATTCTGTTAATTCATTTGGAGTGATTAGGTATTCGTCCATTATCGGCAAATCTTCGCCGCCATCATTTACCAGAAGATCGTAAGCGGTTTTTCGGATTTTCTTTTTCTCAACACCAAAGGATGTTGCACAGTTTCCTTGTGGATCGAGGTCAATTAGTAGAACCTTAGAAGGTGGGATTTTGAATTTCGGATTACCCCTAGCAAGAGCAGCAGCTAAATTGACCGCAGTAGTCGTTTTTGCACAACCTCCTTTTTGATTAGCAACAGCCACCACCATTTTGTACGGATTCATCTAAACACCCCCCCATTTATCCTTTGGTTATTGACACCCAAGATGGCGACCCCCTGTAAAGAGTCGTATTTTCCGAGCGTCAATCATCCCTGTTGTATGACAGGAACTGGTACTTCGGACAGAATTTTTCTCACGATGTGCATACCGGTTATTCCCCGAATCTTAGCCTCGGGCTTCATCACGATTCTGTGCGAGATAATTTGGAGAGCAATACCCTTGATATCATCTGGGATTACGTAATCTCTTCCGTCTATTGCTGCTGCAGCACGTCCTGTCTTGAATAGGGACTGGCTGGCACGCGGAGATGCCCCGTTAACGACACGATGGTCTTCACGGGTCCTCTGAACGATTTCTACAATGTATGACAAGATTGCAGGGTCAACGTGCACAGTTTCTAGTGCCTTTTGCATTGCAACTACTTTCTTGGGTGATGTGATTTGTTCTACGTCGTGTTGATCTTTTCCTCTTAGCTTACGTCTTGCGAGAATCGCTTTTTCTTCAGCACGGTCAGGATATCCCATACTCATTTTCATCAGGAAACGGTCCATTTGTGCTTCGGGTAGAGGATATGTTCCTTCTTGTTCAATCGGATTTTGTGTTGCTAATACTACGAAAGGCGCTGGTAGTTTGTGTGTAATTCCTTCAATTGTTACCTGCTTTTCCTCCATGGCTTCCAAAAGTGCTGCTTGGGTTTTTGGTGGCGCACGATTTATTTCATCCGCCAGTAGAATGTTTGAGAATAACGGTCCTGCACGAAGTTTGAATTCACCTGATTTTTGGTCAAACATGTATGTACCCATGATATCGCTTGGTAGCAAATCGGGTGTGAACTGAACACGCTTGAACTTACATCCTAGTGCCCTGGCGAATGTATTGGAAAGAAGAGTCTTTGCCAGACCTGGGAAGTCTTCTAACAACATGTTACCATTAGATAAGATTCCAACGGTCACTCTTCGAAGATTTTCATTTTTACCAATGATAACTTTCGAAACTTCTCCCATCAGAGAGTTTGCGATTGAAGATACGGTAGCAATGAGGTCCTTTGTACGATGGTCACCTGCTGGTGCTCCTGCTTGGAATCCTGCGTTCATGGTATTGACACCTCTCGGTACAAATAGCCAACCTGCACATTCCATACTTCAAGGTATTGCGTCAATAAGTCGTTGCGAATCATGACAAGCGGTGTCCCTGTCAACGCCCCCAAAAGTGGTCCTGTTTGCGATGTAGACGAGTAATTTCTTCAAGAATTTCTTCTTCGATTGGTGTTAAATCTATTTTTCTTAAACGCTTTGCATGGGAAGATGGTATATCCACCCAGAATTCGTCGCCCTCTTCTATTTGTCTTCCAACAGTCGGACCCATCACAGCGACTGCAAGTTCTTCTCCTTGGTGTCCTTGTTTTACATCCTCACTAGACCTAGATCTCAGACTTTTAATTTGTCCTATGGGCGTGCCATCCAGTTTCATTATCCTCTGGCCAACGTGTACTCTTCCACCTAGCACCCGCATACCTACAATAGCAGGTCCTTTGTTTCTGAATGTGTGGTCTCTCAGGTACAAAAGATGCCCTGGATACACCAGATTTTCCCTTGCTGCAGCATCGATGTCGAGCTTGGTCTTTTCCCTCCAATCTTCAAACTCTTCCAAGATTCTGTAGATAATATCTGCACTGATGAATTTGATCTCGGCATCAGGGCCCATCAATTTTGATTGGACCTCTGAGTTGCCCTTGACTGAAAAGCCGAGAATCACTTGATTCAAAGGGTCTTCAGCGCATTGTGAGGTTATGATATCTCTTTTGTTTACAGGCCCGACCGTGGCCATTCGAATTGGAATTTCCATTTTTTCAAGCTCGAAGGCTAATGCCTCCAGACCACCTACAGTATCTGCCTTGATTACGACGCCCTCTTCGGCGGTATCAACTGAAATCTTTGCTTCTTTGTACGCTTCTTTTTCTGCATTTGCTCTTGCGGAATCAGAATTAGTTTGCCTTAGTGTTGTACCCGCTAGTACATTCTCTAAGTTTGGTGCAACAATCTTTAGCCCACAAGCAGCAACGGCTTTTTCACATGATTCCCAGCGATCTCCAGCATCTCTCATTTCTGCCATTCCCTTAGGTCTGAACATTCCTTTGATGTGAGTTGTAAATGGCCCATCTTGACTCACCAGCGTTATGGAGTCTCCTATTTTCAGTTCTCCTCTATTCAAAATTACGTCGATTGTTTTACCTAAACCCCGCTCATCTTTCATTTCGAGCACTGTGCCCTCTCCGTCACCAAGGGTGTCTCTTAGCCTCTCTTCTAAGAAACGTTCAGCGAGGCCTACAGTAACTGTTAACAAATCCTGAAGTCCTTCTCCATCCTTGGCTGAGCAAGGTACCATAGCGAGGTTTGATTTGAAATCACGAATCTTATCATACCGTTCAATATTGAACCCATGCTCACTGAATTGGCCTAACATTTTCCAGTATCTCTCATCAAATAATTGTTGAACATCTTCTCTTTGGTTGGACCATGATTCGATAAATGAACGTCCTTTAGTAGTTCTCCAGCCATGTATTCTGTCAATCTTGTTGGCTGCCACAACAAATGGGGTTTTTTTGTCTCGAAGGATACGGAGACTCTCAATCGTCTGTGGTTGTAAGCCTTCCATTATATCAACCACGAGAATTGCTATGTCAGCGAGTGCTCCTCCTCTACTTCTCAAACTCGTGAAAGAATGGTGGCCCGGTGTGTCTATGAATAGAAGCCCGGGGCTATTGAAATCCTTGCCCCCGGTCATTGCAGAGCATGTCTCGTTAAGTATGTCTGCAGGTACTTCAGTAGCACCGATGTGCTGAGTAATTCCTCCTGCTTCGCGATCCATTACACTGGCCTGCCTTTCGGACCCGAGTGATCTAAAATGGTCCAGAACGCTAGTCTTTCCATGATCTACATGCCCTAGAACCGAGACGATTGGTTGGCGCTGCCAGCCGAGGTTTTTTTCCTCGTTGATGGACCCAGATTCCTCCTCAGACATATCTCAGCCTCCAATTGGAATTTTTAATTTTGCAATTGGTGTTCAAAATCATTCATAAACCCAAGATTGACTATCTTGTGTCCACTCATTGACACCTTCTGGGAACCATAATCCCAGTTCGAATTGTGCTGTCTCTTCGGCATCAGAACCGTGAATCATATTGTATCCAATATCCATTCCAAAGTCTCCACGAATTGTACCAGGAGCAGCCTCTCTACCGTTTGTTGGCCCAATTAGATTTCGAGCAACACTAATCGCATCTCTACCTGACCATGCCATGCACACAACCGGTCCGCTTGTGATGAATTTAATGAGTCCCGGGAAGAAAGGCCTTTCAGCATGAACAGCATAGTGCTCTTTTGCGATCTGCTCAGACGGAATGACCTGTTTCAAACCTACAAGTTGCAATCCTTTATTCTCAAATCTTTGGATGATTTCTCCTACTAATCCTCTCTGTACACCATCAGGCTTTACCATGACATAGGTAGTTTGCATAATATTCCACCAGTCCCTGCGACTGGCATGCCCTATTTGAGCGCAACGATTGTTGCTTGCCGCACAATTTTGCTTATATTCCGCCTTTTACGTAATGGCGTGTCCATTTGACCTTGCGAGAATTTCTCTTTAGTTTGACTGCATTCTTACGAGCTTTGCTGTTAGCAAACCATTGAACGGTTCCGTCTCGTCGAATGAACATCAGTCCGGTCCCAGGTTCGATAATTTCTCCTGAAAAACTGCAAATTCTTTGTTCTGGCATTTAGATCACCTAAAGTTGAGTTTTCTTGCTTCTCGACCGGTATCGATGAGCATCAGAATGTCACCTACGCGCACGGGGCCTACCACGTTTCTTGTTATGATTCGGCCCACGTCGCGTGGATTTGGCGCGTCATTGACACGAACCTTGACTTGAGTAGCCTCACCGGTCATACCGGTTCTACCGACGATTTCGACGACCTCTGCTGGCCATCCTCCAAGTTCTTCAGACATTATTTATTCCTCCGTAATCAGTGGATTGTTCAGCTGGAAAGTCCCTTTACTAATTCGACGACTTCGTTGAACTTCTCCTGAGCGCTCTTGTTGACTTCTAGCAGTGCCAGCGAGGCGGTTTTGACTCCTATTGGCATTCCTGCTTCTTTGGCTAGGAATTCTTGGCTGGGTACATACCCGAATGGTATGTTTTTTTCTGCGCAAATTAGAGGGATGTGGGCCAAAAGTTCTGGCGGATTAACATCCTCTGCCATAATGATGAACTTTGCAGTACCACGTTCAGCGGCCTTAGTTACCTCATTAGATCCTTTTTTCATCTTTCCGTTGTTGTTAGCCTGGATCAACTCGTAGATTTTGTCTGCGACATCTCCAGGGGTCTCAAATGACACGTGTGCACTCATTGAAATCACTCTCATGCTTGTGTGAAGCAAGGCTGCGCACGGCCTCGCGAATATAAACACCACGGGTTGGGCTAATTTGAACAAATTTACATTTTATCAAGTATTTCCCGCACACCTCGTGCTAGTGCAGCACCACCAGAAATCACAGCTTTCCTGTTTGGTAAACTGGATGTGGCGTGCACGCCGTCAACATGGTTAGATAATCTAGCGATAGCCCCACCGGTAAACAATCCGTGAGTGCATGCCGCATGTACCTCAACCGCTCCTTGATTTCTGAGAGCGTCAGCAGCTTTGCAGATTGTGCCTCCAGTCGCAATCATGTCATCGACAATGGCTACAATTTTTCCATCCACTTGCAAATCCTTTGCCTTGTGTATTATTGTATGTGCGTCGATTCTTGTTTTTTCAAGATAAGAAAAAGGCAAATTGATAGCTTTTGCAACCGCACTTGCTCTGTCAATTGCCCCTTTATCTGGGGATAGAATAAAATCAGGATTTACCGTATTCTGTAAGTGAATTGCAATTTCGGGCATTGCTGAGGTATATGCAACGGGTATTGGCATATCTTCTAGGGCAGCAGGAGCGTGGAGGTCGAACACCACAATCCCGTCGCAATGCGAAGAAAGTAACCTACCTATGGCTTTTGCACTAATCGCTTCGCCGGGACGAAATCTTTTGTCTTGTCTAGAGTATCCAAAGTACGGGATAGCAACTATTACTCCAGATCCGACTGGGTCCATTGATTGGGGCCCAATTTCTTTCAGGTTCTCTGTGCGGCCAGCCCTAACGTCACGCAGGGCCTCTAACAAAAGTAGAGTTTCGACAATCCCGGCATCGGGGAAGGTGTTTGAGACTAGGACAACGGGTTCTTTGCGAACGGCTTCAATAGCCTCTTCTGGAATTCTAATGTAACCTTCCGAATCTGGAAAGCGTCGTGCTTCTAATGAATAATGGTCCCATGCTAATTCTTTGGCAAGGTCTACTGCAAGTGCCTGGGAATTACTTCCTGACACAACTACCATGGTGGTGGTGGTAGAGTGGGTGCTAAATGAGGGTTATTATCAATCAAGTAAATCTTAGTCTTGTCATAACTGTGAACAGCATAGGGCAATTCATCGGTGGTGCGCGAGGCAGGACTCGAACCTGCGACCTCCCGGTTATCAGCCGGGTGCTCCAGCCGACTAAGCTACCCGCGCATTTGTAAGTCGCCGACAAACCATCCCATCATAAAGACGACGGTAGCCTTACTCTTCTATAATAGCGTCAGGGTCGTTTGCCTGAATGTAAGAGGGCAGGCCCAATAATTTGTCAAGCGTCCTCGACAGGACAACCTCATCCAAGCGTTCACGAGTTCGAGCGAGTGCTGTTATTGGAATATTGATTGTTGAATCAATTCCATATTGCATTTGTACTCCAATTCTTGTCTTTACTACGACGGCGCGATATGTTCTCTTAATTTTCACTAAGTCGGTGATTACTCCAATCTCCATGCCTTGGTTGTCTAGAACTGCTCTGTCCATCATCTCGTCGGGTGCGTACAATTTCTCATCGATTCTTACAGTATTTCTCCATCGACGCTGCAATTCTCTCATTGATTTCGAGAGTTTAACAGATCCATCATTTCGAATGCTGTGTATCAATTCCTTGTGTAACGGTGCTAGTTCTGCAGGTTTCCGCATGAATTCGTCCGCAACATCAGGCTCTACCATTATGCGCATTGAGCGCACTCTTGCTTCGTTTGGGTGGTGTCTTTCTCCTACGATGACTCCCACCTTCGTATCATTCACATATACATCCCTTTGGAGTAGCTCCTGGATGTCATAATCGTTATTTGGCATTTTTCCCATCTCCTTGGTCTTCGGGCTCTTGACCAATCTGCCCTCGACAGTGACGACTATTATAGTTGCCCCTAAAATAGAATCCTTTTCCAATTGAATTTGTCGCATAATATATTGTTCTTCAATTGAATAACCAGTCTTAATTTAATTTTGACAAATATCGTCAAAGGCGTATTTCAATTGTTGTCGCATAATACTTCTTCAACAAACGAAGGAAAATACAAATTTTCAATTAGAAATTAAAAAATCTAATTGATTTTTTGCAAACGGACAACCTCATGAACATGGTCGTTTTGGAGTTTTTTTGATGGCGGTTATTGTAAGAGGCGCTACCTGTTCGCTTGGCGAAGCAGTGGTGGATAAATTACTGTCAATGGGTGTAAATGTAGTCGCAAAAGAAGAAACGCATCTAAAACGTAACACTACCCTTTTGCAATATTCCGAGGCTAAAATATTGCAGGAGGGGGAAGGATTTTCAGTATCGTTTGACGGAAGCGATGCTAACATAGTCATAGGTAGTGACATAATTGTTCATGATTTGATCCCCACAAGGAAGGACAAATGGATCCCACAAGAATTCCTTTTTTGGTTAAAGGGAAAAGAATACACATCTCCCTCCCGCTATTGGGTTAGCGTTACTGATGCAGCCTACGCAATAGCCAATCTGATAAAAGCAGAAAAAACTTGCACAAAAGTACACTTATGCGGTCGAAGAGAGTGGTCCGCAGAAGATACAAAAGCAGAATTTGACATGTTGTGGGAGCGAACAAGCCAGGGTAAAACAGGCAAATTTACCGCCGAGACACTATTCGGTCATGAGATTGCAGGTATGGTACCTAAACCAATACATAATGAGGACGCCCAAAGGCCAGACCTTGAGCCATTACATGAAACGCTTCTGCAAATCACAGGAGAAGGATGGAGGCCACTAATTCCTCTTAGGACGGCTATTATGACACTAATAGCTGGACTGGTGGAGTAAGTTTGGAATTGAGTTTTGACTGGTGTATGTTATGGAACTAAGGCAATTACTACCCTCTAATTCTGAAGAAATATGGGAAATTAATCAGCAAGGCTTACCAGGGACGGGAAAAGTCTCGCCACAAGAAATCATACAACTCTTAGATTATTCCTCTTTGGCAGTGGGCGCATTTTTTGAGGATACATTGGTTGGATTTGTGATCTGTTTACCTCCAAAAACAGCGTATGGAAGCCTGAATTATGCTTGGTTCAATCAACAATATGACAAATTTTTGTACGTTGATAGAATAGCAGTTGATACTAATCACCAGAATCGTAACATCGGCTCTACTCTCTATAATTACGTGAAAAAACACGCAGATGACGCTGGAATTCCTGTAACTGCTGAAGTTAATATCCATCCTCCGAATCCCGGATCACTGAAGTTTCATGCAAGGCACGGTTTTGAACAGGTCGGAGTATTAGAGCACAGTGAAAAATCGGTAGCACTGTTCGTTTACGAAAAGTAGTATGCCACAATGGGTTGGTGCGAGAGCCGGGACTCGAACCCGGGTTCAAGCGTTGGCAACGCTCGGTGATAACCACTACACTACTCTCGCAAGGGTATATCTCGGATTGGACGGGGGTATAAACGGTTGTCGATTAGAAATTTTGGTTATTCATGCGTCTCCAAAGCCACCGAGTCCCCCCTCAGTGTCAGTTCCCCTCAATACATAAACGGCTGCTCCCAAGATTGCAAGTAGGACCAAACCGCCTATAGCGACGTAGGTTAGAGTTGAACTTGCGTCTGCTGATGCAGGTGCGTCCACAGGTTTCTCTAGAAGCACAGGAATCGACTCTTCACCTGTTTGTGCATCGTAAGAATCCTCAGCCTTGACGAGGATTTCATGAGTCCCAAGTGCGATATAAGTCTTCACCGTTATTTGTTTTGAATAGGTTCCATCTCCATTTGAAGACATTGTAAACCAAGTGTTTGATTGACCGACGGGTGCTAAGATTCCTAGTTTTACTTTGACCCAGTTAAGTCCATCATAATCCTCGACAGATATTGTTAGAGTATATTCTACATCTTCCTCGCCGATTTCGATCACTATAAGCTCGCCTATGTTGAATACCGGAGGTTCATTCATCACAGTTATCTGAAGGTATTCATCCATGTCGGATTCTTGGTGATATTGACCTAACACAGTAGTTTTTTGAACAATTGCGGAAGAGCCTAGCGAATCTTCCATCTTGACACTAATGAGTTGGTCTCCAGGTGCGATAGTTGATGGAATTTCCACTTGGCCAACCCAGATTTCTCCAACTCTATTCAGTTGAGTTACGTTACCACCGTAGTCCCTCATATCTATAGCAACACTCGAAACCCCGTGTCCATCAATAACTTCAGCATTAATGACGACTTGTTGGCCTCTATGAACGATACTTGGAACAATTTCAAACATCGTTAATCTTGGTGGCTGGTTAAGGACTAGAATATCTTCGGAACTGGTGGCAATTTCATCAAATGCATCTTTGACAGTCACGTTAATTGGAAGGTTGCCTACCTCTAAGCCCGGTACTTGAATCTCTGCAGTCCAGATATCATCACCAATCACTCTATCCCCGTTTAGCCCTCTGTCGTTAAGCACTAATTCTGAGAGACCTCCTATTGAGGTTGTATCTGCTGTTACACTGACGATGTTAAAGTCAACATCTGATACAGTCACTTCTAGATAACCGGGCGCTCCTCCCTCTCCAGTGACTACCCCTTGTGCCAGGGTAATTTCATCAATAACCGGTTCGGTATTGTCATGAACCGAGATAATGGACGGAGAAAGCACCCGATTTACAGTCTGATTCTCAGTTAAGTTGACTAGTTCGCCTTCTTCTCCAAATTCCATTTGGAATTCTCTCTGAATCTGAACGTTTAATCCGGATAGTGGCCCATCTATGACGAGGTTACCGCTGGCAGTACCCAGGACCTCGGTTGAGTAAATGCCAGTCCAAGCAACAGTGTCTACTAGATGTCCGTCCATCGCAATAGTTTCAGGTTCACCGGCGGTCACAGTAAGTATCATGCCGCTTTGTTGATCGAGTGTAAACACGTCTCCAGTTACGGCCTCGTTAGGAGCGAAGCCAGTCTCTCTGCTCACGCTTATATCTCCAACTCCCTCTTCTACAGTCGGAGCTTCTGGCGAGTTTTGTATCGGTGAATTTGGGTGTATCATGTCACCGCTACTCGGGTCGGGACCTGTCTGGCTCCATACTGTACGTATGGTACGGTTATCCCAGTCGGCTTGTTTTGCATCATAGGACCATGATTCATTATAGTGGGCTCCAGCACCTAAGTTTGAATTTGGTAATGCTGCGATACCTGTTATGTTGAACCAGTCTTCTTGATGGACAATAATTACTTCAAATTGAGTACCGTTTTCGTTTGGTTGATTTGTTTCACCTTCGATAGTTCTCACGACTCCAAATGTGCCCTGAGCGTCTCCTGTTATGACTCCGTCAACATGTAGGTCATCGACGGTAACAAGCCCGTCCTCTTGCTCTTGATGGAAATCATGTATTGTTCCGTTTACTTGCACACTTGCATTTTCATCTTGGTCTGAGAAACCAAACGAGCCTTGTCCAATCATCTTACTAAGATGATCAACGCGCACTCCGTCTTCCCATCTTTCAATCGATTCGAAGGTATTGAGTGTGATGTCCATCCTCGTATCATTATCTTCCATTACTAATTCTGCATTTGCTTCAAATTGGGTGTGAGAAAGTTTCCTAACTCCATCTGAATCCCACGTTTCAATAAGAAGAACTGCCAAATCTCCTTCTAAATTCATCATGCCATCATCCTCTCTGGCATCGAGAGAGATGGTTCCATTGGCTTCCAAACGGAACCTTTCGTCAACGATTCCGTTGGTGGTTGTTCTATTTATCCACGCATCGCTTACAATACCCAGAATCTCAACATCTGCATCCTCTCCATTGTTGCCAATGCCGATAGTACCATTTCCTCTAGCATCGAAGGTCTGAGCTATCATTACCCCATCGAGACTGGTTTCATTTTTCCAGACGGAATTTAAATCAATCATCATCGTAATGCTGCTATCTTCTGTGTTGGATATTACAAATAAACTACCATTCCCGCGCTCCCATGATTCAAGACTATTTCCAATTCTTTGTTGCCATCCTTGACCATCAAATATTAGGTTATACGTTTGAGTACCGTTTTCATTCTCCCATTCTTGGTCCATTTCCCACTGCGAATTCAGTGTAACTTCATGGTCAGCCAACGGTTGCCCCCATAGACCAACGGTTACAACTCTTGTTACTTCACCCGCATTTACCGTAATCGTGTCTCCATGAGATAATGTAGTGTTGAGTTTAATCCTTAATTCATCACCTGTAGTATCGTAAATTAGGCCAACATCCAGGTACTCTGAATTACTTAGGTGTGTAACGCTTATTTCCGATAAATCGACATCGCCTGTGATGATGTATGCATGCTCAATACTCCAATCTACATTGATTGTAGTGGCACTAACTTCGTCTGCATCGGCAATCGGTAGAACCGATATCAAAAACAGCATCACTAAGAGACCGGCCTTGACCTTCATACTACTCTGGCATACCTGCTAGTCTTCAAGACTTGTGGGGTAGTGTTCATCCCCAATGGTCAGAAGTGAATGCATTTGGATTGACAGGTTTATCCCCCTCTCGCATCCAAATATTTCCTGAGTCGCCGTAAACGTCACCAAACGGATCTACTTCTACAACTTCAACTTCGCGATTCATGTAAGCCTCTACTCTTTCCTTTAATTCAGGCTTGAAGCGCCAGTAGTGAATTCTCCATTCTCTGCCATCCCAAAGCGTTGTCTCTTCAGATTCTGTTGTCAGGAGGTCATAATCTTGGAACATGTAAAACAAGTTACGATCGGTTGGTTCTAGTGCATTGTCGATTATTCTATCATAAAAACCAAAGAAGCCGAGAGCGTGTTCTGCCATTCCACCTGCTACCTCAGGGTCCATTTCCATATCGATATGTTGCCTTATTGCCTCTGTTAGTTCCATCATAGTCATTCCCATAAAATCACCTTCCGCCGGAGGTTAGCCCAGTCGACTTCTCTCCGCTGCGTAGTAATATGTATAGGCCGAGGTCCCTAATTAACCCAGCGATGATTTTTCCCCAATCGAGCACTTCAAAGGGTAAATCTACACCGGAAGTCTATGGATGAGCACTTTGCTCCGGGTAATTTCCTCGGTTTGCCGGATTCTGAGGGCAGTGCTGACGTAATAATCGCACCTATACCCTACGAGTTAACCTCCTCATATGGACAAGGTTCCGCCAGAGGTCCAGCAGCCTGCATTGAAGCCTCAGCCCAAGTAGAACTCTATGATGATTTACTAGCAAAAGAATTGCCTGCAGGCAAGGTGATTCGAACCGTACAGGCTTGGAATGGTGAAGGAGCAACACTCCAAGAACAACTCAACGAAATCGCAGAATATTCTTCGGTACAATATCAAACTGGGGCCTTTCCATTGTTCTTGGGAGGAGAGCACGGTATTCTACCAGGTATTTTGAGAGGATGTCCTGAAAAAGTCACAATAATCCAAATCGATGCTCATGCCGATTTAAGAGATGAATTGGGTGGAGAGAGATACTCCCACGCTTGTGCTATCGCTCGTTCATTAGATGAAGGGGCTTTGGCGGTCTATCAGGTTGGAATCAGAGCGTATTGTAAACAAGAATTGGAATTGATAGAAACAGACGAGAGAATAAACTCGACATTTGCCAAGGACATATTAGACCCTGTTAATGGCACAAAAAATTGGTTAGACTGGTTGCGTGTTATAGAGGGAATCGACGGACCAGTCCATCTTACTATTGATATTGATGGATTAGATGCTGCACTTGTCCCAGCGACAGGTACACCAGTGCCAGGAGGTTTGACATTTTGGCATGTTATTCAGACGATTGAATCAGTATTTGCAAGCTGCGATGTCATCAGTGCAGATGTAAATGAAATCGTGCCTCAGGAAGGAAGTCCTTTGACACAATTTACGGCTGCAATGATTGCCACAAAGATAGTGGCGGCACACATAGCCAATATGAGGTGAATCAATGTCTCTAGGCGCGCACATTATGTTGGATTGCAAGGGGGCCATCGGGGTTGATGGTCCGTGGATGCTTTCAATCATGGAATTAGCAGTTGACAAATCCGGTGCACGTAGAGTTCATTCACACAGTGAAGATTTTGACGGCAGCGTGTCCCCTCCTGGATTTGCAGCAGTCGTTTTGTTAGATGAAAGTCACGTTACTGCACACTGTTATTCAGAGTCAGGATTACTAGCAGTTGATGCCTTTTCTTGTGGCAATACCGATCCTGCATGCATTATCGGGATTATTGAGAAATCACTCAGAGAGAAATATCCTCAAATGAGTATTAATCGTCGTAACAGGGTTGAAAGGTTTCTAACCGAGCCTGTGAATGGAGGGGTTAGAGGATTTGTCGACCGTCACTTCCAACATTTCAATGCTGGCGCACTAAGAGACTGTGCCCGATCTCTTGACATGTTTTTGTCTAATGGCGGCCGCTTGATGGTAACGCTGGCTGGGGCGATGAGTACAGCTGAGATAGGTCGTTCATTAGCTCCTATGATTAGGGCAGGTAAGGTCCATGCAATTACTTGTACGGGCGCTAATCTGGAAGAGGATATCTTCAATTTAGTAGCACATTCACATTATCGTAGGGTTCCAGATTGGCGAAATTTACGGTTAGAGGATGAAGCAACGTTACACAAAGAAGGATACAATAGAGTAACTGACACCTGTATACCCGAGGAACATGCTATTCGTCTAATAGAAAATAAAATCCTCGATCAGTGGCAAGGTGAGCCTGCATTTCCTCATGAACACCTGATGGCAATTTTAGATGATTTAGAGGCAGAAATTCCCCAAGCTGATTCATGGCTTATTGCTGCAAGGGATGCCAAAATTCCAGTTTACGTTCCGGGGTGGGAAGATTCGACCCTTGGTAACATCTTTGCCGCACACTGTGCTAAGGGCAACGTGGATATTTCAGCAGTCAAGTCTGGGATTGATTACATGATGCATTTAGCTGATTGGTATGCGAGTGCAGAACACCCAATTGGTATACTTCAGATAGGGGGTGGAATAGCAGGCGACTTCCCGATTTGCGTAGTACCTATGCTTCGCCAAGACATGCAACAAAGCGCGCCTTTGTGGGGCTGGTTTGCTCAAATCTCGGAATCTACAACATCTTACGGTGGTTATTCAGGTGCGCCCCCAAGTGAGAAGATCACTTGGGGCAAACTAGACGAAAACACCCCGATGCACATTATCGAGTCTGATGCAACAATAGTGGCTCCCATTCTTTTTTCGTACATCATGGATTAAGCATTTCTCTTCGCAATAGATTCAACTGTTGATGACACAACTAGGGCTAGACTCGTAAGAAGCGTTACCCACCAAATTAGTCCCAGCCCACTAGACAATCCAGAGGGAACAGTTTCGTCCAAGATGTCCCACCAGTTCTCGATATTCGGCAAGAACAACCAATACATCAACAATCCAATACTCAACACTGAACAAATAACCAAGGTTGCAATATTCTCAATCCTAGCGATGGTACTCATTAGTTCATCATTTGATGATAACCACCCATTGTGATTGAGGAGAATCAGCAACTTAAATGATAATGTTAACAATAGGAAAATCAAAGTAAAAACTAACAGCCAAAAAAGGAAACCTCCGGCAGAGTCCAACGAATTCCAAAAATCAACAGATTCTTCCGCTTGAGTTATCATGGTATCACATCGATCATTTTCATCCCAATCTTTGCACATCTCTTCGACAGATTCTAGATTTCCTTTTGCTAGCTCAAATTCTGACTCATAGCTCACCATAGAGCCTGCGAAATAATAGTAAGTAAAATCCTCATCATAATAAGACTCTCTTTCATATTCTGTTATTGTGTATTCAACATATGATGTGCCAAAATTCGCCTCGATTTCTCCCTCGCCCCCCCTTTCCTCATGACTGAAACCATACCATGAATTAGAGTTCAAACCAATGATGACTATGAACAAGAGTATGACGTTTATGACAAACGATGTAAAGTTTAGAGCGGTATATTCCAAGTCTGTATTATACTCCCGTCGTGGTTTCTTTTGAACAGAAGAATCTGAAGACCATTTTTGTCGTGTCTTTCCTTCCTTTATATTTCTAGATTTGAAGTTGTATTTTCTTGTCTTTTTCTCAGGAATAGTTTCTGGCTCTTCTCCCCATTCATATTCACCGTCACAGTATGGGCATTCAAATAATCCATAAGCATCATCTTCCATCTCGAGTTCTTCTGAGCAGTGGGGGCACTCAATTTCTACCATGTCGCTACTAAATTGCTTTGGGTTATAGTGTCACTGCCGGCATTTTCTTTCTTGCTCAATTTTGTCTACATCGTTCTACTTGAAATGAGACAGTCAATTCCGAACGTAATTACAGCAAAATAAATTAGAATTTCACAATTGCATAATTGATTTTGCAATTGACTTTCATTTGAGATTTACAACAAAGGTCAAATATCGAATGATAGTCAAATTGATGATAGGTAGTGATGTGGGCCAGACATGCGCGGGTTGGCGATATTTCTCGCAGTTTTGATAGTCACCCCGACCCTCGTTACCGCAGAGCAGAATTGGCCAGGTGAACCAGTGGACAATCACATCTTCATGTCTTATGCAGCGCTGACCCAAGAAGTCAATAATTGGGCTGAAAGTAACCCAGACATTGTCGAGTTGTCCAGCATTGGTAAATCTTACTTAGGTAGGGAATTGTGGATGGTGGTTCTTTCAGACTGGTCGATGGAAACCAAGAGCAATGGAGATGCGAAGGAAATAATCTACATCGATGGTGGCCACCATGGTAATGAATACCTAGGAACGGCCCTAGCATGGCTTACTGCAAAATGGTATATCAACGAGTGGAATGCTGGAAATGAGGAAGCTGTAGCCGTTTTGCAAAACACAGAAATGCACATCATGATAATGCTAAACCCAGATGGTAATGATGCAGACACTAGACACAACCTGAACCTAACCACTGCGGCGAATCCCTTTGTAAGTGAGCCGGTTCCAACCGGAATCGATTTGAATCGAAATTACGATCATTTCTGGGACGACTGTTCTCCTAGTGACCCGTTTGCACCTGGCGCAGGGCCATTTAGCGAACCCGAAACCAGAGCAAACGCTGACTACATGAACGCACATGTGCAAGATGCTGATCTCTACGTAACGATGCACACTGGTGTGTGGATTATGTTATACCCTTGGGGAAAATGGCCTGAACAACCTTCTGATTGGGAATTATTCCACGGAATAAGAGACGACGTGAACGGTAACATCTCTGACATACCAATCCAAAACGCAAACCAAGGCCTGTATCCTAACTGCGGAACAAGTCGTGACTATGGCTATGGTGTAATGGGGTTCCCGACTTTTACATTCGAAACAGATGATGACCAGTTCTTATTGTTCACGTTTGAAGATGTAAATGAAAGGCTGAGAGAAGAATTAGACGTTATGAGGTATTTAATTAACAACATTTGGTACTGGAGAGCGCGCCTTGTAGTCGAATCTTTCAGTATAGATGACGAGGAAGTATCATTCACAGTAAATAACATGGGGCGAGCAAGCACAAGAAATGCAACCCTGCAGTACATCGATGGCGATAATATTCTATGGGAGTCAGATAATTTCACTGCCAATGCATCAAGTGTTACTATGGTCACAAGCGGCGGCTTTGATTTCGAGGGAGGAGAATGGCGACTATCATATCAGAAGCGTGTAATTCATTCTTCACAATGGGTAAATGAAAGCGTGGAGGTGTCTCCATACTCCAAGAGTCTACTAGACCATTCAATCGAATTGTTGATTTGGGTCATACAAGCAGGTGCTATACCTATTGTTGTCATTGCATTTGCTGTTTGGTGGTCCAGAGAAGAAAAACCGTTTGATATAGATGACGAGGTCCCTCTTGAAGCGGAACTAATAGAATGAGGGAATTGATGCGCATCTTCAAGAGCCCCTCGCCGCTGGGGCATCTAGGTGAGCCAATGCAGGTATCAGTAAACACCAACGACAACATTAACGGAACCCTCATTCTTCCACTTTGGCAAGATAGTGACAGCATGCCATCAGGAAGCGAAGCAGGCGTGCCCAGAAGCCTAAAAAGCCAGATTGATATGATTCTTGGTGCAGGTGACTTCAGTTCGAAGTCTGGCACTGCAATGACTCTAGCAGGAACTGATGGTGGAAAAGCACTCATGATTGGATTGGGTAAGGAATCCAGCGCAGATCTGCAGTCCATGCGAGAAGCCGGTGCAAAGGTGACTGCGACCTTGGCAAAGATTCACGGCAAAACAATCACAATCAACTTTTCAGGACTAAGTCTCGATTACATGGGAGCGTTTGTCGAAGGGATGATACTGAGAGATTACTCCTATGACAAGTACAAGTCAAAAGACGAGGACGATGACACTGATGATGGGGAAATAACAGTTCACATCAATTGCGAGCCAGACAAAACAGAAGACCTACAGAAATCTGCCGACTTATCACTAGCAGTTGCATCTGGAGTTTACCTAGCAAGAGACTTAGGAAACGCCCCACCTAACGATTTGTATCCTATGGCATATGCTGAACAGGCAATAGCATTCGGTAAAAAACATAACAATGTGAATGTCAAAGTAATTAATTACGATGAAGCGATTTCACTAGGAATGGGTGGACTTGTCGGTGTTGGGATGGGTTCAGCAAGAAAACCTTGCATGGTAATATTCGAGATTAACCCAGATATGCCAGGACCGAGTCCTTGTGTTGTTGGAAAAGGAATTACATTCGATACTGGTGGGATCTCACTCAAGCCTCCACCCTCAATGGATGAAATGAAGTACGATATGCATGGTTCAGCAACCACATTCGGATTGATGCAAGCGATTGTTGCAAGTGGTCACAAAGAGCGAGTCATAGGTGTTGCATGTATGGCTGAGAACATGCCATCTTCAAATGCACAACGTCCTGGGGATGTAATCAAGACTTATTCAGGAAAGACGGTTGAGGTGTTGAACACCGATGCAGAAGGGCGTTTAGTACTCTCAGACGGCCTTTGGTATACTGGTACTCATCTGAACCCTTCATACATAATCGATTTGGCTACTCTAACCGGTGCTTGCGTGGTTGCCCTAGGTCATGAAGCAAGTGGCCTTTGGTCTAATGATGACGATCTTAGAAACAAAATCAAGGAAGCAGGAGAGCATTGTGGAGAAATAGCTTGGCCAATGCCTTTGTTCAAGGCTTTTGAGAAAGAGATGACAGATTCGAAGATTGCTGACGTTAGAAATCTAGGAGCAGGCCGCTGGGGTGGTTCAAACACAGCCGCAGCATTCTTGAAACAATTCATACCTAACAAAGATGGAAGCGATGAGCAAATTCCGTGGGCACACCTAGATATCGCAGGGACTGCTTGGGGTGCAAAAACCAACAAGATGGTCAAGACCGGAGCGACTGGTATTCACGTCAGAACTCTTCACCATCTGATTACCGGTCAATGATTACTGGGAAAAGTGCTTTATTGCACGGCGTGTAATTTCAATTACCAAATCTACTTCTTCGGTTGTGATGTTGAAGTGAGGGGTATATCTCAAAGCGTTTATTCCACCATGAATTACTCCCAACCCATGCTTGCGGCACCAAACCTCGACATCATCAAACCCAACCACCTTCATTTTGTCCGGGTCCAACTCTGCTGAAAGTAGTAGGCCAGTGCCCTGTACTTGGGTAATAGTGCCGGGTACCTCCTCAGCGAGTAGTTTCAATTTGTCTACAAATTCTCTTCCTCGTTCCCGAATGTTAACTCGCAGTTCGGGGGTTATTTTTTCCAATACAGCTACTGCGGTTTCAAGAGCTCGTGGATTTGTAGTCATGGTGTTTCCATATATCCCTACAACGTATAACTCCGCAGCTCGATCATTCAAACCTAGAACAGACAATGGATACTGTCCGGCATTCAATGCCTTAGACCAAGTTTCCAAATCAGGTGCCTCAGCGTCTTGAAATCCTTCATAATCAACAATTGAAAGGGTTCCTTGTCCCCTTATTCCTGCCTGAATCGAGTCGACTATGAGCATAGAACCGTGCTCATTTGTTAGACGACGGGCTTCGTCATAGAAATCTCTGTCAATACATTGGCCAGGATTTCCCTCTCCCTGAACTGGTTCTATCGACATCGATTCAATGAAGTAACCCTTTTGCTCAGCGTCAGCAAAGGCTGCCTGTAAGGCTGACACATTGTTTGAGGGGACCAGAATTAAATTGTCTCTTTCAGCAAATGTCTTCAGCACCTTGTCATATTTGCCCATGCACGAGTGTGAAATTTGTGCAGGCCGGTCAGTCCTTCCATGGAACGCTCTTTCGATAGCAAGTAGTTTTACTGGCTTGCCTTCATGACGGCCCCCCGGCCCAGTCATCCTTTTTGAGTTGACATCACAAATTCTCATTGCAACAGTCATCGATTCTGAACCAGAATTCATGCATATGAATTTGGAAAATGGACAACTTCCTCTAGTGTGCCCAAGCTCTTTCTTTAGTGCTGATGCTAGTCTAGCATGAGAAATAGATGCAGTCATTACGTTGGCCATAACGTGGTTTTGGCTCATAGCATCTATGATATCTTCAGGACCGTGCCCTCCTCCAAGCATGCCATACCCTCCATTATCATGAACGACTGCACCATGTGTTGTTACGATCCATGGCCCTCTTGCTGCTAAGGCTACATATGGGTTAATTGTTGCAGGAGCATAGAAATTAACAAAGTCTTCTTGGAGATGCGATACCAAGTCTGATTCGTCCATCATTAACAATTCGCTAGTGAACTCTTTTTGTTTAATCTCGGCTTCCTGTACCGCTTGTATCAGTTTCTTATCTCTGGAGACAAAATCTAGTATAACGTCATTCGACAATCCAACAGTATCTGCATGGCCACTAGAGGCGCGCATTTGGTCAAGGATTGCAATCACGTCTGACATAATTAAAACCGGATACAGACGTATATTCAACATTGTCCTATTCCCGTGTAATTTGAGGCACTCGTTGGCGATTTTCTCATAATCCAATTAGTGTTCGCAGATACATGGGAGAGGAAAAACAAGTTATTGACCACACCTCTCTCCAGCACGGGTTTTTCCAATTCACATTCCCTCATACTTGGAGGGGAATTGTCCCTTGGGTTATTGCAGCAATACTGTTTCTTGGAGCAGGAGCATTTCTTCTAGTAAGCCTTGATGTACCGGATGTACCGCCTGTTTCAGAAAGTCAGTATGTCGACTCCCTAGATGAAATCGATGATGAAGATACAGTGACTCTAGGCGCTGGGTGGCAGGATTCAGGCGATGAGGCTACATTTGCTGTAATCGATGTGGTAATCCAAGAAGGAACATTGGTTCATGGATATTGGACCCTCGATTCAGACGGTGAAAATTGTACAGATCACGTTGATGTTTATGATGATGTCATTTTGACTGTCGTGCCTACTTCAGGAGGTGAACCATTCGAGATTGCTTGGTCCGATGAAGTTAGCACTGAAGTGTCTACAGATAGCCGTAATTGCCCTGGCTATGACGATTGGTATGTTGGAGAGGGTAATGAGATTGAGATGTTCATAATCGGGATAGATGGTGAATATTTCATGCTCTCGGTCGGTGCTGAAGGCAATGAGCCAGGCGAGAGAACAGAGAGGGAAGATGCCCAGAGAATCGCCTTGGCAATTGTTATCCTAGCTGCTGCTTTGATGATGGTTACAACTCCTACATCACTTTCAGATGATATCAAGAATCTGAAGACTAGGTGGGAAAACAAACCTTTCGTGCACGGTACACCGGGAAATATGAAAGATGCAAGTGGACCGATTAGAGAAGTAGATGAGCACGATTGGGTTTTACCTCCTCCCGGACACGAAACGTGGCCGGAGAACCCGTATGCGCCTAACGATGAAGGCACACTAATCGAAGAACATCCAAATGTTGTCGGCACTCCAACTCCAGCAACTTTCACCTTGTACTCAATAAATGGTATAATTTTCATCACCGCTGCGTTGTGGCTAGCCGCTGATTTAACAGCAAGGCACAGCGATGAAACGCGACAGACAATCGGTTGGTGGTTACGTGTTGGTATTGTTCTGTTCTCTCTACTCTGGTCGATATTTGCATTCCGAAAATGGAAACTGATGCACAATATAATTGATACACCCTCTAGTCGAGTTAGAAGCGTTGCAGTCGGTTCGGCAGAGTTGGTAGGACAGGTTAGACCAGGACCTCAAGGTACTATGTCAGTGAATGTTGGTGGAAGCGCATCTAGGAAAGTCCAAGGTGTAGTCAAGTACAGATGGAAAGAAGAAGAATACGTTTGTACAAAGGATTCTGATGGAAAGGAAAGTTGCAGTTGGGAAACGAGAAGAACTGATTCAGGAGGAACTGAATTCATACTACATGACGGTACTGGTGGTATACTAGTAGACCCTAATTCTTGGGATAAGGTCGAGATGGGAGACAAGCTCTATCGGTGGAAGACCAGTCGTTGGAGATGGACTGTTTGGGTGTTAGCTGCTGGCGACCCAGTTTACTGCCTTGGCAGAGTAGAGACTAGAACTCACGATGAGCGGGAAGAAGGAATTGATACTACAATTCCTAACTCATTACTCGTTGTACGAGGCAACAAAGACATCGGAATGCAAGTGCACCTTCACAGAGGAACTGAGTTATCTCTAATCTCCGGCTTACGCTCCACTACTGAAGCAATAGTTGTGCCGTTAGTTATGCTGATATTCAGCGCTATACCGTTTATCTGGTGATCAGTCTTCGTCTTCTTCGACTACTTCGAAGTCAGCGTCTACAACACCGTCATCCGATGCATCAGCGCCTGCTTCTTCTTGTTCAGCCATTTCGGCCGCCGCCGCCTCATACAACTTAGCAGAGATAGCGTGCATGCCTTCCTCGATTTCCTTGACCTTAGCTTGTACAGCAGCCTCATCGATTTCATCAAGTTCCTTAGCAGCGCCTTCTTCATTTTGTAGAAGAGCCTCAAGTTCGTCAACTTTGGATAGCACGGGTTCCTTATCCTCATCACTGAGTTTTTCTCCAGCCTCGTCGATTGTTCTACGAGTTTGGTAGACGATTTGGTCAGCCATATTTCTCATTTCGACCTGTGCCTTGAGTCGCTTGTCTGCTTCAGCGAATTCCTCTGCCTCGGCAATCTTAGCCTGAATTTCATCCTCGCTTAGGGATGTATCAGATTCAATCTTGATAGACTGTTCTTTTCCAGTTCCCTTGTCCTTGGCAGACACGTTGACAATACCGTTTGCATCGATATCGAATGTGACTTCAATCTGAGGTACGCCACGAGGTGCAGGTGGAATACCCATCAAATGGAATTGTCCCAGACTTACATTGTCCTTGGCAAACTCTCTCTCACCCTGTAGAACGTGAATTTCCACAGCAGGTTGGTTATCGCTTGCAGTTGAGAATACTTCTGAGCGACGGCTGGGGATAGTCGTATTTCGCTCGATCATTGTTGTAGTAACTCCACCAAGTGTCTCGATACCTAGAGTTAGAGGTGTAACATCCAGCAATAGAATGTCAGAGACTCCTTCGTCTCCAGCGATAATCCCTGCCTGCAGTGCAGCACCCATTGCCACAGCTTCATCAGGGTTAATTCCCTTGAAAGGTGACTTACCGGTCTCTTTTTCAATAGCGGTTTGGACTGCAGGAACGCGTGTTGAACCGCCGACGAGAATCACTTTGTCGACTTCGCCCTTAGATAGTCCAGCATCTTTCATTGCTTGCCTGGTAGGTTTCATTGTCTTCTCAACAAGTGGAGCAATCAATTCCTCGAATTTAGCACGAGACACAGTGATGTCTAGGTGTTCTGGTTGACCATCTTTCATGGTTATGAACGGAAGGTTGACTTGCGATTGTCCAGTTCCAGATAGTTCGATTTTTGCTTTCTCTGCAGCTTCTTTCAATCTGCTCATGGCTTGTACATCCTTAGCAAGGTCAATCCCCGAAGATTTCTTGTATTCAGCTACTAAATATTCAATAAGAACATCATCAAAGTCGTCACCGCCTAATTTGTTATTACCAGCGGTTGCTTTTACCTCGATTTGTGGTTGCCCATCGACATCGTAAATTTCGAGAACTGAAACGTCGAAGGTTCCACCGCCAAGGTCGTAAACCAAGATTGTTTGGTCTTCTTCTTTGTCAACACCATAAGCAAGTGCTGCGGCAGTCGGCTCGTTGATTATTCTTAGAACCTCTAATCCAGCAATTCTTCCAGCATCTTTTGTAGCCTTTCTTTGCGCGTCTGTGAAGTAAGCAGGGCATGTGATTACAGCCTGCTTGACAGTAGTCCCTAAGTACGCTTCAGCGTCTGCTTTGAGTTTTTGTAGTATAAACGCAGAAACTTCCTGCGGCGTGTATTCTGAGTCGTCAACATTAGTTTTCCAGTCAGTTCCCATGTGTCTCTTGACCGAAATCATAGTTCTCTCATGGTTTGTTACTGCCTGTCTCTTTGCAGTTACTCCAACCATCCTTTCTCCACCGTCTTTAGCGAATGCCACAACAGATGGAGTAGTTCTCGCACCCTCTGCATTTGCGATTACAACAGCCTCGCCGTTCTCTATTGTTGCAACACAAGAGTTAGTCGTTCCTAAGTCAATTCCAATTACGTTATTTTTAGCCATTT
>MDTA01030976.1_pt1 | contig 26810 bp, 23 predicted proteins | sample 811151 | NCBI WGS metagenome assembly MDTA01 (sample SAMN05326648, study PRJNA326480) | marine metagenome | isolation source: seawater | place: Indian Ocean: South | collected 2010 | reverse complement strand
CCGCCACCCGAGCCGGAACCCGTATTCCAGCCAGCCTTTGAGCCGGATCCATCGCCTGTTCCGCTTCGCCCATTTCAGGAACCGGTTTACGAGGAAAAGGCTGAAGCCTTTCTCGAGCCAGAGCCGTTTGTTTTTGATGCTCCCGATCCTTATGAAGAGGAACGGCGAAAGATAGAAGAAAAACTGAAACAGGCTCGCGAGCTAGCCAAGAAGGCTGAGATCGCTGGGAAGAAGGTGGCCTTGAACGATCGGTCTAAGAATTTGGAAAGTCGACTCTTGTCGAATTCTCGGAATCCCATTTTGGATGGTCTGGACGACACCCGCTCGATTCGACGGGCGATCGTTCTCAAGGAAATCCTGGATACCCCGGTGGGATTGCGCTGAAAATTGGCGCGGGATTCTGATTCGTCCAGTTCGCCATGAAAGTGGAATTGCTAGCGATTTGCGACGCCGCTACCGACTACCAAGGGCGACTCAATATTCTGGGGGTCTTCGAGGGAATCGCCGCTCCAAAATTGCCCGTCGTCAGAGATCGATGTTCCATCGTTACACGAATGCGGTTCGACTCGAATGAAACCGGCGCTCACCAACTTAGAATTGCTCTACGAAATAAGAAGGGCGTGTTGCTCATTCCAGAGTTGAAAGCGCGGTTCAATGTAAAGGCTTCGGAGGAGCAAGGGTCAGTAGCAGCGAATCTGGTGCTGAATTTGAATAAGCTGAAGATCGAAGAATTTGGTAGGCATGAAATCGCATTATTTATCGATGATAGATTAGTGGATGGAATTCCGCTCACGGTAGCCCGAGCAATGAAAAAGCAAATACGCGGTACCATGGATAATTGAACGGGCCAGTTTTCGGGCTGCATCGCTTGCGTAGAAACGAGTATCCGGAAGGCTCTGGATTGAAGAGCTCCTTGCTGCAGCCTGATAGTCGGGCAGAGGGAATCGTCTGAACTATTGCGCATAAGTAATCACCTAAAAAATTGCCATTCAATCGATTGCTGCTTGATAGAATGGTAGAAATCGATTGGCCTTCACAATCGACCTGTTCGCCAAAAATGGCATTAGCGATCCCCAAGCTAGAAGAATTGAACAAAGCGACCCCCCAAGAGAGCTATCATAGTTGCCGATCATGGAGTGGACGGTCATTGGGCTGGCATCGCCTTTGCGCCAAAGAATGGAGTAGCGGATGAACGGTTCTTTATCGTACATTGAAAATCCTTACGGTTCGGTCTTCTACCGAGCACGTAAACGGGAAGCGGCTCTTTTCGCCTTTGCCGCGATCCTTTTCCTGTGGGGCTGCTTCCGGATGACTCAAGCCGGCTTGCCTAGCGAAAGCGGAAATGCAGGCGATTTTCTGATAGGGGCATTGTTCGCATCCTGCGGATTCTTTCTTAGTTGGTATGTCGGAAATCGCTGGTTGTGGATTGTGATCGCAGTGGCTGCCCTCGCGAGAGCGCTTCTGCTTCCAATGCCTGCTTCGGAGGATCTTTCACGTAGACTTTGGGAAGGGGATGTTCTGAATACGAATTTGAATCCCTACGAATTGGCGCCTAGCAGCGAGGAGTTGAGACTGTTGCGGGACGGGCGATGGGACCGTATTGAGAATAAAGATCGTGTCTCAAGCCAAGCTCCACTGGTCATGGCAGTATTTCGCGTACTCAATACGATGGGGTTCACGGAATGGTCGGCTAAAACCGCGCTTGTTGTAGTTGACATATGGATATGTATTATACTCGCATTAAGGTATGGATCGAAAAAGGCGATGCTATACTGCTGGAATCCGCTTGCCGTTTACTTCATTGCAGGCGAGGGTCGATCGGTGTCTCTTTTCTTGCTGCCCGCGCTTGGGGGGTACTTGATATGGGAAGCCTGGGTGGACCGCAAGGGAGGCGCCGTTGTGATCGCCAACAATGGCGGGTTAGGGGGTGGTCCTGGCCAGATGGTGAGTTTCGCGGCTTTGCTGATTGGCCTCGCGGTGGCCATGAATATAGTCTTTCTCCCAATCCTTGTTTGGATGTTTTGGCATGTTTTGAGCAAGTCTGGATTGAGGACAGGATTGGCGATCCTGGTAATCGGTCTTGTGCCTGTGTTCTGCTTTAGCGGCTGGGGAGCGTATTCACTAGGCGCGGACATGCGAAGTCTATTGCCATTTTCGCTACCTGTCGATCCGGGAGCTCTATCTCTTTTGCCAAACCTATTTGAATTCGTGAATCTGCGACTAGATCCCGAGCTGTATTATTTCGCGATTGTGGCAGTCGCGTTTGCTCTGATGATAAGAAACGAGTCATTGGGACGGTATAGCAATCTCTACCTGGGCGTATACTTTGTATTCGCGGCTGAGGTCGCGCCATGGCATTTCGTTTGGCTGGCTCCTTTTGCCATGGGGGTAGGACAGCTAGGGTTTCGACTGGTTTCGATTTCCGCCTTTGTCTATTTCTTCATCTATGTAAATGCGGACATGCCTGGTCGTCTGTTGATCTGGCAGTCTTGGGCATTGTGGTCGCCCTTTTTGCTGGGAATGATTTGGTATGGGGTCAAAGGGCGATCTAAGGCCGATGGCCTCTATGTCCGTTCCTACTAAGGCAATTCTGATGTATCGGGCTCCGATCGAGGGGCAGGTGAAAAAGCGACTGGCTAGATCAATTGGCGATTCGGCGGCATTGGCGCTTTACCGCTGGATGGGAACCCGACAACTGAAAGCGATACCTCGGGATTGGATGGTTGAAACGCGATTTACTCCCGATTGTGAACGGATCCGTACCGAGGAGTGGCTAGGCTCAAGGCCCCGTTATGTGGCCCAAGGAGCTGGGGATCTTGGGGAACGAATGAGACGAGCAGCCAAAACGTCATTTGAATCAGGTGACTCGCAAAAGGTCATTTTCTTGGGAGCGGACTGCCTGGCCTTGGATGAGATGATACTAGCGAAGGCCGATAGCGTTCTCAATGAAAAGGATTTCGTTGTAGGCCCAGCCTTGGATGGCGGCTATTATTTATTGGGAATGCGAAGAGGCGATTTGAATGTGTTCGATGGTGTGAATTGGGGCTCATCGACTGTGTTCGCGGAAACAGTTGGACGAATTCAAAGCCGAGGGGCTAGTATAAAACTTCTGGAGACGCTAGCCGATGTAGACGATTGGGATTCGCTTCAGCAGGAGAAGGCACGAATAGATCCAGATGTTTTGCGAGAATCGGGATTAGATTGAATCTGACCGCTGCAGTTGATCGGGCTGCTTCTATTCGTCGTCAACTGTCCTAAGCTGAACGCTGTCAATCACGCGGTCGCTGGCGAGGATATCGGATACGAGCACAATTTTGTCTCCAGGAAATAGGTACCGACGCGTAACGAGCTCCTTCATGGCTCGGGCTACGGTCGCTTCCGGTTCCGTGCAGAAGATCATTTGAAAAGGAACGACTCCGTGATGAAGTCTCAATTGCCTGACGGTGTTTTCAGAATTGGTGAACGCGAAGATCGCGGAAGTTCGTGGGCGTTGAGCGGATACGCCTCTGGCCATTGAGCCGCTTCGGGTAAAGCAGAGGATGGCTACAGCGTCCGATGCATTGGCCATGATGACTGCAGAATGCTGAATACGGGCTTTGTCGGAACTGAGCTCTAAGTTTTCCGCAAATCCGAATTTTTTCCCATGTCGATCGATTGCCTTCGAGATTTTAGTGAGGGCGCTAACGCATTCCAGCGGGTATTTTCCGATGGTGGTTTCTCCAGAGAGCATTACGCAGTCCGCTTCTTCCTCGATAGCGATGGCGACGTCAGACACCTCTGCCCGTGTAGGCATCGGGCTGGAAATCATGGATTCCAGCATGTGAGTTGCGATAATGACTGGTTTCCCCAGACTTAAGCAGCTCCTGACTGCGTTGTGCTGTATAATCGGCAAGGTCTCGAATGGGCACTCGATTCCTAAGTCTCCTCGAGCGACCATCAGTCCGTCGGCCTCTTGGATAATGGCTTCGAGGTTGGAAATGGCAGACTGATCTTCGATTTTGGCGATGATTCGGGCGTTATGCCTGTCGTTCTCATCAAGAAAATCGCGGAGAAGCTTGATGTCATTCTCTTCTCTGGCGAATGACAATGCGAATAGATCGATGCCTTCTTCGATTCCGACAAGGGTGTCTCGTTTGTCTTTTTCGGTGAGAGCTGGCAAATTGACTTTGATGCCTGGCAGATTGATGTGCCGCCTGCTGGTCAGTTCGCCTGGGATAATTACCTTGCAGCGAATACGCGCGGCGTCCTTTTCCAAAACTTCTAGCCTGATCAAACCGTTGTCGACGAGAACGACGCTTCCCACGTCAATGTCGTTCACCAGATTGGAGTAGTTGACATCTACGGAACGGATTTCTTCGGAATTTTCGACTCCGGGTTTGATGGTGAAATCAAACACTTCGCCTTGTTTAAGCTCTATCGGGTGATCGACATCGCCGGTGCGTATTTCAGGACCTTTGACGTCCATCATAATGGATATCGGCCGACTTTGCTTTTGCTCGATCGAACGGATCCGACGACAAACTTTGCGGACGTAGTCGTGATCGGCATGGGCCATGTTGATACGACAAATGTCGACGAAGTGTTCGCCCATAAGCTTTTCGAGCATTTCTTCACTGTCGGTTGAAGGACCAATGGTGAAGACGACTTTCGTTCTTCGCGGGGAGATGCGGGATTCCTGGTTCATATTGAGTGGGAGGAGTTTGGTGTTTGGATTATGAGTCGTCTATCGAGTCGTTGGGATATCTATACTTGCTGGAGATCGGTGCCTTCGCCCGCTACGATTGTGTCGATGCGATAGCGGGCGCGCTCTCGAAGGTCGGAGAACTCATTTTGGATCGCTTCAGGGCTGTTGCAATCCCGACTCAAGTGGGCGAGGAAAACTTGGCTCCAAGACGGTTCGCCAATCGACTCAAGCAAGTCCCGAGCCGCCCCATTGGAAAGGTGTCCGTGACTCCCACTTATCCGCTGTTTCAGTGACCAGGGCCGCCTTTCGTCTCGCTCCAGCAATTGCGGGCAATAGTTCGACTCTACGACAAGCGTATCGACATCTCGAATGCGCTCGCCGATGTGCCGCGGGGCGAATCCCAAATCGATTAGCCAAGCTAGTCTTTTGATTGGGGAAAATAGATCGTCGCCCCGTCCGCTAGTGAATTTGAAACCGACGGGATCATGCGCGTCATGCGGCAGAGAAAAGCTTTCGATCGTCAAATCGCGAAACTGGAAAGTCGATCCAGTGTTGAAGATCCGCCAATCCGGCTTGTGCTTCAGTTTAGGTTCAATGGCCCGGGCGGTCATCAAATTGGCGTAGACTACGGGATTGAATTTCTTGGCGAAGGTGGAGATGCCTGCCGTGTGATCGCTGTGCTCGTGGGTGACGAAAATCGCGTCGATCTCTTCGGGGCGAATACCTCGCTCCTCCATCATGCCGCAGAGTCGTTTACAACTGAAACCGGCGTCAACCAGGACACGGCAATTCTCGGTGACGAGCAGTCCGCTGTTGCCAGAGCTGCTGCTGCCGAGAATCGAGAATTGCATGGACATTGGAAAGGACTGTTTACCTGGCTCTTTTCCTTTTCAAATACGAAATCGAAAGAATTGGGAGAGACGGGCCTAAGGGCAGGCATTCCCGTATTGCTTGCGTTTTTCTTTCGGCGCTATCTAGTGGCGGATTGCGAAATTCAAATGTGTTTCTGGCGTTGCGCTTTTTGGTGAACGCTGCACGGAGTTGAGGCAAGCCGGGTTGAAATGGAATCCGAGACGCTGTCTTCTTCGGTACCTTTCGAAAACGATGTCGACCAAAGATAAATCCAAAATGTATCTCCACAAAACCGATCCGGATCAGGACGCGGCGATCCAGCGGTCGTACGATGATGCATTTCGTCCTAGCGAAGGCTATCGAGAATCGATGCCGGATATAATGGATTCAGTGGAAGCCGCGCATGGCGATCCGGCGCCCATTCAGCAAGTGGGCGTGTCCAATTTTAGACTCCCGTTAAAGTTTCGTCGTCGAGATGGTACCGTTTTGGAATTGGAAACTAGTGTGATCGGCACGGTATCTCTGGAAGCGAGCCTGAAAGGAATCAATATGTCTCGTATCATGCGGTCTTTCTACGAGCGCAAGGATGAGCTATTCACGCATGAGACTGTTCAGTCGGTGCTCGAGGGATTTCGGGAGCGAGTGGAAAGCCTAGACGCCCGAGTTTTGCTCAAGTTCAATTATCCCATAATTCAGGGAAGCCTCCGAAGCGGATTGAATGGCTACCAATATTACCAGGCTAGCATGGAGGGCCAAATAGGCAGGGATGGGGTCTATAGGAGAGGACTGGTCTTCGATTTCGTGTACTCTTCGGCTTGTCCTTGTTCGGCGGAATTGGCCGAGCACGCCCGGGATACGCGGGATGCCTACTCGATTCCCCATTCGCAACGAAGCAAAGCTAGAATCTGGGTGACGCTTGCGGATGATTGCGATGTATCGTTCGAGGAGCTTCAAGAGCACTGCCAAAAAGCCTTGAAAACCGAGACGCAAGTGATGGTGAAACGCGAAGATGAGCAAGCGTTTGCCGAACTCAATGGCGTCTACATTAAATTCGTCGAGGACGCGGTTCGCGCGATCTTTAGACGTCTCAATGAAGAACCTCGGATCGCGGATTTCCAGATCGCGTGCTCGCACCTGGAATCCTTGCATTCGCATGATGCGGTATCGGTTATCTGTAAAGGAGTTGAAGGCGGCTTTCGGGGGGACTTCACCGATTTCAACGACCTGGTTTGCTAGCATTATCCAGCATTCGTCTTATTTGATTTGCGAAATGGTCTCTTCAACTAGGGGTTGCTGAATCGCCTCGGATCCCTCAAACTTGCTTTAGAATTAGTTTGCAGAAATGTCACTGACAACGATTGAAACGCCGTCTACCGAAGCGGAAGTCGAGAAGGAAGCGGAGCGACTGCTGGTCAAGCTGATGCACGTCGAGTGCGATACCCGCCACTCTTGGAATATTGAGACCTGCCGATCGATCGCCCCATTGACTCTGGAGATCAATGCTCTGAAGGAAGAAAAAGAAGCGGTAATTTTGGCGCACTCCTACGTAGAGCCGGAGATCGTTTATGGTGTAGCCGATTTTTCCGGCGATTCCTACATGCTTTCAATGAGAGCTAAAGAGGCTCAGGCAAAGAAGATCGTGTTTTCCGGCGTGGTCTTCATGGCGGAAACGGCGAAGATACTTTCGCCGAATGCTGAAGTCGTCGTCCCCGACCGGAATTCGGGGTGTTCGCTAGCCGATTCCCTAACCGGAGAGCAATTGCGGGAATTGAAAGCGGCATATCCGGATGCGGGCGTAGTTTGCTACATCAATAGCACAGCGGAGGTGAAGGCCGAGTGCGACGTTTGTGTGACCTCGAGTAATGTTTATAAAATAGTGGCCGCCATGCCGCAAAAGAGGATCCTTTTCGTGCCGGATCGCTTAATGGCGGACAATATCCGGGTCGAGATGACCAAAATGGGCATAGAAAAGGAAATCATTTCCTCGGATGGCACTTGCATCGTACACGACCAGTTCGACCCGAATCTCATCACGGAATCGAGAGACAAGTTTCCTGGTCTCAAGGTTGTTTCGCACCCAGAGTGCACGCTCGATATAACCAGCGAAAGCGATTTCGTGGGGAGTACAGGCAACATGATGAATTATGTAAAGGAGACTGAAGCTCCCTATTTTATGATGCTTACGGAGTGCGGTCTTGTTGAGCGGATAGAAGTGGAAAGCCCGGAAAAGCGTTTCATCTCGGGCTGCAAGCTCTGTCCCTACATGAAGATGAATTCATTGGAGAAGATTCGCGACGTTCTCATCGCTCCGAAGCCTCGCCAGATTATCGAGCTCGACGAAACGCTTCGATTGAGAGCCCACAAGGCGATCAACCGGATGTTCGAAATGAGTTAGTGGATACGATACGAACAGATTGCCTCGTCATTGGCGCAGGGCTAGCCGGATGCGCCTACGCCCACTATGCATCTCGTTTGGGTTTGTCGGTGACTTTGGTCTGTTCGGACGAGTTGTCGAAAGGCGCTAATAGCCAATGGGCGCAAGGCGGTATCATTTACGATACGTCTTTCAACGCCGATCAGCTCAAGAACGACATCCTTGAAGCTTCAGATGGGACGTCTAATCCGGATGCGGTAGATTCGCTAGTCAAAAATGGCCAAGAGGCTGTTCAGTCGCTTTTGCTGGACGAGCTCGAGGTCCCTTTCGACAGAGAAGCGGGGGGAGAGCTCAAGTATACAAGAGAGGGTGGTCACTCCGATCGGCGAATCATTTTTTCCAAGGATCTCACTGGGATGGCGATACTCTCCAATATGCACGACCATGTCGTGGGTTTGGATCGAGTGTCTGTGTTAACCAATACAGTAGCAGTTGACCTGCTAACGCTTTCTCACAATTCCGTAGATCCACAAGACAAATACAAACCGTTGACCTGTATCGGAGCCTATACTCTCGATACGCTTACGGGCGATATCAGGGCGATCATTGCCAAGAAAACTATTTTGGCCACTGGCGGTTTGGGTCAGATTTTTCAGAACACGACAAACCAGAAGGGCGTAGTCGGACACGGGATCTCCATGGCTCACCGAGTGGGAGCCCGAGTCATCGATCTCGAGTATATCCAGTTTCATCCAACTGTATTTCTGAAGAAGAATTGTCCGCTCTTTCTCGTTTCGGAAGCGGCGCGAGGCGAGGGGGGCGTCTTGGTGGATGCTAAAGGCAGGCAATTCATGGATACAGTGCATCCTATGAAATCGCTGGCGCCAAGGGACATCGTTGCTCGGGCGATCCATCAAGAACTGATCTCGTCAGGTGAAAATTGCGTTTTTATCGATTTGTCTGCCCTTTCGGAGGACTACATCCGCGAACGCTTTCCGTCGATTTACCGTCGTTGTTTGGAATGCGGCGTTGACATAACCGAAGAGCCAATACCGGTAGCGCCAGCGGCTCACTATTCCTGCGGCGGAGTCTTTACCGATCTTTGCGGCCGTTCGTCTGTGAAGAATTTGAATGCGATTGGAGAAGCGGCTTGCACGGGCCTTCACGGCGCCAACAGGCTCGCGAGTACGTCTCTACTTGAATGCCTAGTTTCAGCGAAGCTTTCAGCGGAGTCCGATTGCGAGGACGTTGGGGTTGATGATTTTCATCTCCCGAATGTGCGAGAGTGGGAGAGCCCTAGCGAGAGCGCTGATGAGGTCCTTATTCAGCAAGACATGCGGTTGATAAAAAACACCATGTGGAACTATGTGGGCCTTATTCGATCGCCGCGACGTTTGCAACGGGCTCGGCGTATTCTCATCGAGCTTGACCAGGAGATTAGCGATTTCTACGCGGGAAATCGATTGACGCGATCTCTCATCGACTTGCGAAACGCGGTCAAGACCGCCTTGCTAGTGGTTCATGCAGCCAGCCTGAATACGGAAAGCAAGGGGAGCCACTACATTGCAACCGAGGCCGAGGATATCGATGTTCCCTTGGCTCCAGTCGAAGATATCAAATAGCGTGAAAGGCTGGACTCGATTGGAATTGCCAACAATCAAACAATTTCAAAGCTTGCCAGGCTATGGCAACGATATCGTCTGGAGACCTCCTAGAACAATTGAAGTGGCGCTACGCCGTAAAGGAATTCGATTCCGCTAAGAAGATTTCTGAAGAGCTGATAGATGCGCTCGAAGAGTCTCTAGTCCTGACACCTTCGTCGTTCGGGCTGCAGCCTTGGAAGTTTATCATTGTTGGGGATGAATCACTGAAAGATCAGATGCCGGCGATATCCTGGAACCAGCCACAGCCAAAGGACTGTTCTCACATGGTTCTGCTGGCTATCAAACGCAATTTTTCGGAATCGGACGTGAATCGTTTTATCGATTGTTTGGCGGAAGCCCGTCAGGTCACGACGGAAAGCCTGGATGGCTACCGAAAATTCGCAGGCGGTTTTGTCGCTCAAGGAGTGAGCGAGGGCTGGATCGAGCATTGGTCCACGCACCAAGTTTATATAGCGATCGGGCAGTTGATGGTGTCCGCAGCCTTGTTGGGAATTGACGCGTGCCCAATGGAAGGGATTCAAGCGGATGCCTATGACGAGCTTCTGGGCTTAGACTCGAACGAGTATCATGTCGTGCTTGGCTGCGCTCTTGGCTACCGCTCAGAAGGCGACAAATACGCGACGATGCCCAAAGCTCGATATTCGAAATCGAGTATCCTAGAGCGGCTCTAAAGTTCATTCCCTCTGAATCTCCCGCGCCCAGGGATTGACAGAAGAGATTCTTTTTCAAGGGTCCTCCACGAAATCGCTAATTTACTGATCGAATCATGATCCACATCAACGAGAACTTCCTCAAGCTCCAAGCTTCCTATCTGTTTTCGGATATCGCTAAACGAATAGCCGCGTTTCAAGAATCCAATCCCGACCGATCGATTATAAAACTGGGCATAGGGGATGTGACTGAGCCGCTCCCGCAAGCTTGTCGCGAAGCGTTCCACGCTGCGATCTACGAGATGGGCACGCGCGATGGTTTCCACGGCTATGGTCCCGAGCAGGGATATCCGTTTTTGCGGGAAGCGATCGCCAAGAACGATTTTCAGGCGAGAGGGGCGGATATTTCAGCAGATGAGATTTTCGTTAGCGACGGGGCTAAATGCGATAGCGGCAATTTTCAGGAGATCTTTGCAGAGGGAATCAAAATAGCTGTCACCGATCCCGTGTATCCGGTATATGTTGACACTAATGTAATGGCAGGTCGTTCAGGTGGAAGTGCCGGCGGGAGGTACGAAGACTTTGTTTACCTGGAATCAACTCCTGAGAATGGATATGTCCCGGCGATACCTAGCGAGCCCGTAGACCTGATATACCTCTGCTTCCCGAATAATCCGACAGGCGCGACTGCAACTAGAGAACAGCTAGCAGCCTGGGTAGACTATGCCAAGGAATCGGGGGCCATTATACTGTTTGACGCGGCGTACGTCGCTTTTGTTCGCGACAGTTCGCTGCCTCAAAGCATTTACGAGGTGCCCGGCGCGAAGGATGTTGCTGTGGAGTTCAGGAGTTTTTCGAAGAACGCGGGATTCACAGGCACGCGTTGCGCCTATACCGTGGTGCCCAAGGATTTGATGGCTGCCGACTTGAAGGGGAATCAGCATTCAATTCATGCATTGTGGAATCGCCGGCATTGCACTAAGTTCAATGGTGTTTCTTACCCGGTTCAAAAAGCGGCGGAGGCGGTTTACAGCGAAGCTGGAAAGTCTGAAGTTAAAGCGCTAACGGATTTTTACCTCGAAAACGCGAAAATCGTCAGAGCGGCGATCGAAGATCTTGGTTATTCGTGTGTCGGTGGCGATAATTCTCCCTACATTTGGATCAATGCCCGCAAGCCTTCTTGGGAGTTTTTTGATAGCCTCTTGAATGAAGCGGGAGTTGTCTGCACGCCAGGAGCTGGCTTTGGCTCCTGTGGCGAGGGCCACATTCGCATTAGCGCCTTCAATAGCCGGGAAAATGTCGAAACCGCGATGGAGCGAATTCGTTCGGCATTGGCAAAATAGTTGATGGACCCGAAAACCGGTCCTGTTGGACTCCATCGATAATCAATCGGGGGCCCTTTATCAGCGCTTGACAAGGTTCAGACGATTTTCGACTGTCGTCGGTTCTTATGAGCATCATTGCCGATATTTTGACGATCATTCTCGTTCTGATTTCCGTGTTCCTTATCCTGGTAGTGCTAATGCAGAAGGGTAACGCGAATGGGGGGATGGGAGCCGCGATGGGCGGTGGCATGGCTGAAGCGGCTTTGGGCGCTGAAACTTCGAGTGTGCTCACCAAGGTGACTCGTAATACTGCGATCGTATTTTTCGTGATGGTTTTCGGGCTCGGGCTAGCTTATATCTATCTCCATAGTTCTGCCCAAGAAGCAGAAGATAATGCTCTGCCAGAGTTTGCTGCCCAGGAGGAAAGTGGTTCGGGTTTGCTGGAAACCATCTCGGGAGCGGAAACCACTGCAGAAGAGGCAGCGGAATCCTTGGAAGATCAGGTTGAGGCGGCTGCTCAAGATGCTGAGGCTGAAGCGGAGCAGGCGGAAAACTAATTGATTCGACAACTTTTCTCTTATGGCCGGGTCTAATTGCGCAATGCGCCAGATCCCGGCCTTTTGTTTTTCGATACTCGTTGTCTTAGTTTTCGCGACGTCTACACTGGAGGGACAACGTCGTGTGACTCGAATTAGTCCGCTTGACACCGTTGGAGAAGCACCGAGCCAGAAGCTTGGCTGGGAGATCCTGAAGCAATTCCAGTCGATGGGGTGGGATGGCGGATATCGATGGCGTATCCAGCTAAAGATTATGCCTCGCCGGGAAAAAAGCCGGTATATCAATGGAATCATGTATGGGGACAGGAATGCCCAAGGTCCTATTAGTCGGATCGATATTATTGAGCGACCAGCGGATGTGGATTCGGAGGGGAACCACATTCAAGCTTCGGTACTGCGACTATTGCTGCAAAGCGGGGGGAATGCCTATGCTATGCAATTGCATTCGAGCGAACCAGGTCCCCCCATTGCGATAGAATCTGACACCATGCTGGAAAACATCGCTGGTTCCGAGTTCAGCCTATTCGATATTATGGCTCCCTATGTGTATTGGCCGCGATTTGAATACGAAGGACGAAGGACTTTCCGTGGCGGGCCTACCCATCTTTTCTGGATGTATCCACCGGACGAGGATAACTTGTTAAGAGAGAAGATAGGCGGAGTTCGGCTCCATATCAGCGATCAATTCAATGTTCTAACCCAAACCGAGATATTCGATACGCAAGGCGAGAAGCTTAAAACGATCTACATCAGCGGAGTGAAGAAGGTAGATGGCCAAGCAATTTTTAGCGGTATGGACGCCCGCAACGAAATTACCAGGGACAAGACCCGTTTGAGAATTCTCGATGCAACGATGGGACTAGAGCTTCCTAGCTCATTGTTTCAGGCTCAGTCGCTGATTGACGATTTGCAAAATCAGCGAATTCCCGATGTCCGCCTGGAAGATTTTCAGAGTGTGGAGTAGATTGAGTGGTCAGCTCGTTGACTACATATTAGCATGGGATCCGCGTTAAGCCATTTGCAGTCCAATTGTGAGTATTCGGTTTCCCGGACTCCGATAGCGCCAACGAGATGCGGCAAATCGGATACGCCCTTCACAAGCTAACTATTAACTTTACGCTACTTGCGAGTGGCGGAATTTTCGATACCGAGTGAAACGAGAATTTTCGAGAATTATGTGGCCGATCCCGGTTACTAGGTACTGTGGGCGGATAAGTCGTTTGGATACGGATAAGTTGTTATTCGTGCCCTGTATCAAATAATAATCGCGAGCGGATGCAGTCCCCTGCGCTAAGCTGTAGAGCTTGTATTCGGCCGGTTTAGTACGTGAAATTGGAGGTTTATGGCGTAATTCCGTGTTGGGTACCGAAATTTATTGGGCGGTTTTTGCTGTAGTTGAATACCCAAAACCAGGAATCTAGACCCGTTTTGACATTTATTTTGAATACGAGGTGCGATTTGGTCTCTAAATCGAGGATTTGGATGTAACCAAATTACAATAACACGAATTTTATTGAAAAAATGCGAACTAGCGCTACTGCGTCTAAGGTAGGGTGTGAAAATTCTCCCGTTTAACAATACTCACATAACCAAATAACCACATTATAAAAATGGCCGTAAAGAAAAGCGCCGAGAGTTCACCTCTCACATTCGATCTGAAAGCAGATCTCATCGCAGTTCTGGACAAGTATCAATCCAGACTAGGTGGCGTATCGAAAAGCGAAATCATTCGTCATGCGATTTCAGGATTCGATTACAAAACCTTTCAACCAGTGGTCGAATCGCATCGCCAAATTTCGGTGCGTTTGCCGCTTAAGCAAAAGAACGCGCTCGTTAGACTAGCTAAGAGCAAGAAAGTCAGTATTGGCGAATTGCTCCGCGCGGCGTTAGAATCGCTTCCAGCTAATCCAGCAAGCTCTGGCATAGAAAAGGCGGCTCCTAAGAAGAAGGCAGCCAAGAAAGCCGCCAAGAAGAAGGCGGCTCCTAAGAAGAAGGCAGCCAAGAAGGCAGCCAAGAAGAAGGCGGCTCCTAAGAAGAAGGCAGCCAAGAAGACAGCCAAGAAGAAGGCCGCTCCTAAGAAAAAGGCAGCCAGGAAAGCGGCAGCTAAGAAAAAAGCCGCTCCTGAGAAAAAGGCAGCCAAGAAAGCTGCTAAGAAGAAGGCGGCTCCTAAGAAAAAGGTAGCCAAGAAAGCCGCTAAGAAAAAAGCTGCTCCTAAGAAGAAGGCAGCCAAGAAAGCCGCCAAGAAGAAGGCCGCTCCTAAGAAAAAGGTAGCCAAGAAAGCCGCTAAGAAAAAAGCCGCTGCTAAGCGCAAAAAGAAATAAACTGATACACGCTTATTTAGGATTTCGAGAGTCGAGGCATTTAGCCTCGGCTCTTTTTTTTTATCCGACTGACCAAAATAGAGATTGGGAATTGAGTCACGCTAACACGTTATTCTTCTTCCAATACGGATTGAAAATTCCCCGATCTCGATCAAAACCTGTCTATAACTGCCGATTGCCTGAATTTTGTATTCGTTCAGACTAGGAAACTCGATCTAGTACTAGGTCATGCTTTATCTTGGAATCGATAGCGGTACGCAGAGCGTGAAAGCGGTCGTGTACGATGCAGAAGTAAAACGGGTGGTCGCGGATGGGAGATCCCCTCACAGTCTAATTGACGGATTGCCTTCGGGACACATGGAACAGGATCCCCAGCAATGGGTAGACGCCATGGATCGCGCAATCCAAGACGCTCTGTCTAATGTGGATCGTTCCGCCATAAAAGGCATTGGAATTAGTGGACAACAGCATGGGTTCGTGCCTCTCGATGAATCCGATCAAGTTATACGACCCGCCAAACTTTGGTGCGATACGAGTACGATGAATGAGTGCGAGATCATCACTCAGGCTATAGAAGACGAAAGCTCGGTTATTTCATTGATAGGAAATCGCATGCTTCCGGGATTCACGGCGCCAAAAGTTCTTTGGATGAAGCGAAACGAGCCTGAGAATTTCCGGAGGCTCAGGAAGATTATGCTTCCGCACGATTTTCTTAATTTCTATCTGACAGGCGAATGGTTTATGGAGTTCGGTGATGCTTCGGGAACCGCTTTAATGGATACGCGATCCCGAACGTGGAGCGACGAGGTGATCAACGCCATCGATGAACAGATACGCGATTGCCTGCCCGAACTTTCGTCTAGCGGCGATGCTTGCGGCCATGTGAGAAAGGAGATTGCAGAGAAATACGGAATTCCCGCATCCACTTTGGTCAGCGCGGGGGGTGGCGACAATATGATGGGAGCTATTGGAACTGGGAATGTATCCAAAGGGATCGCAACGGCCAGTTTTGGAACGAGCGGAACTATCTATGCCTACAATGAAGAACCGGTAGTGGATCCTCGGGGGGAGATCGCCGCATTTTGCGATTCTACCGGAGGCTATTTGCCTCTCATGTGTACTATGAATGTGACTACCGTATCCGAAAGTTTCCGGAAACTTTTCGAAAAGGATCACGGTGAGCTAGCCTTGGCCATAGAACGGGTTCCGCAAGGATCGGGAGGCTTGATGATGCTGCCCTATCTAGAGGGGGAACGGACGCCTTCGATTCCATCGGGTTCGGGACTCCTTATAGGTTTGAATAGCAAAACCCTGCAGGCGGACTACATGATTAGAGCAGCGGTAGAAGGTGTCACGATGGGCATGAATTTCGGATTGCGTCGACTGAGAGAGCTTGGGGTGTCAACAGATGAGGTTCGCCTAACGGGAGGGGGAGCGAGAAACGCTGCCTGGCGTCGCATAATAGCGGATGTTTTTGGCACGCCAGTTGTATGCATGCAAGAGGATGAGGGCGCCGCTCTCGGCGCGGCTTTGCAAGCCGTATGGTGCGCGAGTAGACAGTCGGATTCCGAAATATCCATATCCTCCGTTGTTGAAGGCGCAGTGGAGCTTGATGAGTCGTCTCGGGTTGAACCCGATCCGTCGGGTGTCGAATTCTATAAAGAGCTTCAAGCGTTCCACAGCAGTCTTTCGAAGACTATTGAGCCGCATTTCGACGCCCATTCTCGATTCAAGTCTTAACAGGTTTCCGTTGTCATAACGCCGGGGCGCGTTGGTTTTTTAGAGCGTGGTTCAATTGCTCAATTAGGAGATCGATCGTTTCTATCCGAGCTGACATTTTACAGACCGAAGAAACGACTTTCCAAGGCGCGTGGGGCTTGTCGGTCTTTTGAATCATCTCGTTGACAGATTCTTCGTACAACTCCCATTTTTCTCGGTTCCGCCAATCTTCGTCCGTAATTTTCCACTGCTTTAGCGGGTCCGCTTGACGGGCCTGAAATCGCTCGAATTGCGTTTCCTTATCGATATGAAGCCAATACTTGAGTATAACCGTTCCAAAGTCCGCGAGATATGACTCCATCTCATTGATTTCCTGATACGACCGTTTCCATTCGCGGTTTGAACAAAGGCTCTCCACTCGCTCAACGAGGACACGCCCGTACCACGATCGATCAAAAATCTCTATGCTGCCACGCCTCGGCATGCGTTTCCAAAAGCGCCAGAGATAGTGGTGACGCAGTTCGTCTTTCGTGGGAGCTCCCACGGGAGTGACATGATAGGATCGAGGATCAATTCCTTGTACTAATCGCTTGATACATCCACCTTTGCCCGCAGCGTCCCATCCGCAATAGACGAGCACTACCGGAATTTTCGCTGTATAGATTTCGTGAACGATTTCATGGATCGATTCCTGGCGTTTCTTGAGTTCGACCTTGTATTCTGCTCGATCCATAGCGGGAGCTAACTTGACCTTGTCCAAATAGTTTTTGCCACGGTAAGGAATCCACTCGTAGTCCGGCTTTTCCAAGGCTTTTGATCTTTCCTTGTCACGGATGGCTGCTTCGAGTTTTTCGATAATCGTATGGTAGATCTTGATCGCCGCCTTACGAATATTAGCCGTATCCACAATTTCCCATCTCGCATAAGGAGCATCAGTTTCCTCTACCATTTGAAGGACTTTGTCCATGTGCGGCTTGTATTGACGATGTCGCTTCCAGTCTTTTGGCCGCACACGCCATGATGTTTTGGGATTCGCTTCCAATTTTTCGAATCGCTTAGCCTGAATTTTCTTGGGTACAGTCAGGAAAATTTTGACGATGGCGATGCCGGAGTCGTCGAGCTGTCGCTCGAAATTTTTAATATGAGCCCAATAGTTGGCAATTTCATCGTCGTCGATTTCGCCTTCTGCCCATCCGTCTAGAACAAGATAGTAGGGGCCTCTGTCGAAGAACTGCATCTCTCCTTTGGCCGGGGTGTGGTTCCAGAATCTCCACAAAAGCGGGTAGTTGCGAGGCTCTTTGTGGCTCGCGTGAGTCGAATACACGTCGTAAGAGCGGGAGTCTATCTCGAGCAGCACTTGATTTAAGAGGCTACCTTTTGCCGAGGCATCAAGTCCCTCTATGACGATGAGCGTGGGAACCCCATGTTCCTTAGCTTTTCTTTGGGTGACTCCTAGTTGCGTCGCTAGCTCTTTTAGAAGGCTTTTCTGGCTTTCTTTGCTTTTGGGCAATTCGCTCATTGGCAGATAATTGTGATTAAAGCGTTTGTCGCGCTCCGACAAGGGCCGGTTGGAGGGGGCTACAAGGATTCGCGAGGTCTTTACAAGTTTCGACTTTCAATTTCTTTCGTAGCTAAATAGCTCGTTCTCTTTTATAAAAGCGGCAGTTTTGGCCGGTACCATTGACTCCCACGTGTCGTCGCGTTTGGCGATTTTGTCTAGAATATCGCGTGAGAATATATCCATTAGAGATTCGTCTATTCCTCGAAGGTGCTCGATGTATCCGTTTTCCAGTAGATGCTGATATAGATGCGTGAGCGGGTTGTCTACTCTCAGATTTTCGCATGTGATGAGCAAGTCTCCGGCAATCCCTTCTGATCGTGAAGAGTCTTCGGGATTTTTATCAGGTTGTTGGGATTCCAAGTAGTGCCGATAAGCTCTTTGCTTCATCGGGTAAATGTAAAGCTTTACCGAGTTTCTCAGCAAGCGTCCAAAGCTTTCAAGAATGCCACCGGGCAGATGCGTGTAGTACTTTTCGTTGAACACTTCGAGGAGGTTGTTGATCCCCATCACGATACCGATCATTTCCTTTGTATATTGGCGAAAATACTGGCTAAGCCGATAAAACTCGAAGTAGTTAGAAATTAGGGTGTAGTTCCCAGTAGTGCCCAAGGAATCAATACGGTGAAGAAAATCTTCGTAGTCGATTTGACCGCTAGCTTGCAGGTTCTTCATCGTGATCTCTGCGAGGACGATTATGTCCTTGTCGGCGACGCTGGGTTCTTGAATGAACTGGGCTCCCGCGCATTTCAGCATATCGACATTCACCTTCGTCACCGGTCGGTAGCTTCCGCGTTCGACCAATACGGCTTTCTTGTATAAGGCGTTTGCGGCGAGTTCCACTTTGCCCTCGGGGGAGAAAATTACCGCTTGAGTGAGGCCTTTGCGAACGAGGTGAAGATTCATTATCCTATTGTCGGTTTCCTCAAACTCAGGGCCATCAAATCGTATTAGATCGACCTCGATGCGGTTTGGGCCAAGATTGTCGACTAGCGATTCGATCAATCCCTCGGGATCATGGCGAAAGTAGAAAGCCCCATATATAAGATTGGTGCCTAAGATCCCGACGGCGTGCTGTTGTTCGAGGCTGTCCTCTTCCCACATCCGGGCATGGAGGACGATTGCGCTTGGTTCTGCATTCGGACGTGGCTGGAAGCGGATGCCCAACCAGCCATGGGCATCGTTCGGACCGCGGTAGGATTTCGTCTTCACAGTGTTCGCAAAGGTGAAAAACTGTCGTTCCTTTTCCGATTCTCCAAGTCTCTGCAGTAGCAGCTGCTACTCCGTCTCGAGCATGGTGAGTAGCCGTTCACGAGAGACGTATCGTTTGGATTTACCGTAAATCTGATCACTAAACGTCATATCGTAGGCCGACATGGTTTTCGCGATAGTGCCCGCGGCTCCACCAGCTTGGAAGAAATTGCGCGCGGTTTCCTGACCGGCCCCGATCTCGGCGAAGGTCCCGTAAACAAGCGGATCCAGGTTTACTGTCAGCGCTTTGCGATTGGTTGTGAGTAAGTTGTTTTGAGTGGCTTCCGGCATATTGGTACTCCGACAAATTTGATGCGCTTGAATGGGTGGTCTGGCAACGCATCAGAGAATAAATTTTGGTAATAAGGCACAAGATGCCGTCGCTTTTACAAAAATGTTGCTCTTATTGACGGACTCGGTTCGATAAGTTTTTCCGAATCCTGTTTAGAAAACCACACGGCCCCATGGAAACTTTACTAATCGCAATTGGCGCGGGCATTCTCTACCTCGTCGCATACAATACGTACGGCAAGTGGCTTGCGGCGAAACTCTTCAAGCTCGATCCCAAGGCGACCGTCCCAAGTGTCGCGTTGAATGACGACAAGGATTACGTCCCTACGGACAAGGGGATTATCTTTGGCCATCACTTCACGTCGATAGCCGGAACGGGTCCCATAGTGGGTCCAGCGGTAGCAGTCATATGGGGGTGGGTGCCGGCCTTGCTTTGGGTGCTTTTCGGGTCGATCTTGATTGGGGCCGTACACGATTTCGGATCGCTAGTCGTTTCGATGAGAAACCGGGGGCAGACCGTAGGCGATATCGCGGGCCGCGTGCTGACCAAGCGGACCCGACTGCTTTTCCTGTTTATCCTCTTTATGGCTCTAACAATCGTATTGGCTATATTCGGACTTGTTATCGCTTCCGTCTTCAAGCAGTACCCGGCCTCGATATTCCCCTGCCTTGTCCAGATTCCTCTGGCGATTCTGATCGGCGTTTATCTTCACCGTCGAGGCATCAATATCCTGGTTCCATCGTTGGTATCGCTCGCCTTAATGTATTTGTCCGTCTACTACGGAAATGTAGGATTCCTTGGAGCTTTTAACAGCGCGTTGTCGTCGTGGCCGATCATGGTTTGGGTGGGAGCGCTTCTTTTGTACAGCTACATTGCTTCCGTACTCCCTGTGTGGGTTCTTTTGCAGCCCCGCGATTATATCAACAGTCTTCAGCTTCTCAGCGCACTTGCGCTCGTGGTAGCCGGCTTGGTCATCGCGGGCTTCATCGGTGGGGCGCCGGTGACTAGTGGAGGTGATCGTACACCGCTGGAGATCGTTGCTCCGGCATTTCGAATGGCTCCTGAAGGAGCTCCATTGATATTCCCGTTTCTCTTCATTACGATCGCTTGCGGCGCCATATCCGGATTCCACTGTCTTGTATCTAGCGGTACGTCGTCAAAGCAGATTAAATGCGAAACGGATGCGCAATTAGTTGGATACGGTTCCATGCTCACCGAGGGATTTCTTGCTGTGCTTGTCATTCTCGCTTGCGTTGCTGGCCTAGGTTTAGGCGTTGCGGGACCGGATGGAGGGCTTGCTCTCGGAAGCCTGGCCTACGAGGCCCGCTACGAGACCTGGGGAGGCGCCAATAGCCTAGCCGCGAAGGTTGGGGCATTCGTTGAAGGAAGCGCGAATTTTCTTAAGGCCTTGGGGTTAGGGGCTGGTTTTGCCGTTGCCCTTATGGGCGTATTTGTAGCCAGTTTCGCCGCGACCACGCTGGATACGGCCTGCCGCTTGCAGCGCTATGTGATTCAAGAGCTGGCTTCGACTTTCGCCCCAAAAATTTCGCCTTCCGCCTTAGCCTCCGAAGCTTACGACTTCGATGACAATCGTCGCGGAGCCGATCGGAGCACGGGAGCATCGGCGGACTTGAAACCGCATGCTTTGAATCCGTTTACTTGGCTGACCAACAAGCACGGGGCCTCGATTTTTGCGGTAACATTGGCTACATTGATAGCATCCATGCCTGGAGGGAGCGGAATGGCGGCTGGAACGGGAGGGCTTATTCTTTGGCCCCTTTTTGGAGCGACTAATCAGCTCCTTGCGGGGCTCGCTTTTCTTGTAATTACATTTTGGCTATGGCGTCGCAATTTGCCTGTATGGTTTATCGCTATTCCAATGCTTTTCATGCTGATGCTCCCAGGGATCGCTATGTCGCTGAATATTTTTGTTGGTGAGGGGTCTTTTCTCAAAAACGGTAATTGGCTGCTAGTGGCTATAGGTTGCGCAACCTTAATTCTTCAAGTCTGGATGATCGTTGAAGCGCTGACCGCCTGGCCGAAAGCGAGGGGAATTCTTGAATCCCCGTTGCCGCCTCTCACAGGAACCGCTCAGGCTGAGCCGCAAACTGAAGGCGGTAGATCTTGTTGAACATTCGCGAAGCTTGGCTCGAGGTCGTGGCGATTTCGTAAAATTTCAGTCTATAACGAAGGACTGAAGATTTGCGTTTCGACCTTGGGCGCGAATCGAGTTTGCTTGCAGAAGCTGTTATCAGGTTATGAAAGAGTTTCTGAAGATGTTCTTCGCCTCGATGCTGGCGATTGTTTGTGTAGGCTTCGGAGGGTTTATTGCTCTCGTTGTATTTGCTGGAGCCTTCTCATCGATAAGCGCCCCCGAGCCGGTAATTAAGAAAGAAAGCGTGTTGGAATTCGACATGAATGCCAACATTCAAGATTCGCCAGTTTCCCTCACTCAAGAGCAGTTGATCAACGAAGCATTCGGTCGGGGCGGGCCCCAGACGTATTCCTTGAGGCAGGTTCTGCAGGCGATTGAGGAAGCCGCTGACGATATGCGGATCTCCGGACTCTATCTGAAAGGGTCGCTACAGCCCCGTAACTACGGATCAGGTTTTGCCGCTCTAAAGGAAGTCAGAGAAGCGATCGAGTCGTTCAAAGAGGAGTCTGGCAAACCCGTGATCGCTCATCTAGTGTATCCAACGGATAAAGACCTCTATTTGGCTTCGGCCGCGGACAGAATAATCATGAATCCGGAAGGATTGATAATGAATGCCGGGATGTCTTCCGAGCCGATCTTTTTCGCAGGCTTTTTCGAGAAATACGGAATCGGAGTGCAGGTGACGAAAGCTGGCGAATTTAAGTCGGCTGCCGAGAGTTTTGTTTTAAAGAGGATGAGCGCGCCGGCCCGGGAGCAAACGAAAGCCCTTTTGGAAGACATTTGGGACGATTACGTGGAGGCGCTATCGGACCGGACTGAGATGAGCCCTGCCGAGTTCCAAGCTCTGGTGGACACGAAAGGCCTATTGAATGGCCGGGACGCTTTGGAAGCTGGGATCGTTGACGAGCTCGGCTTTGCGGACTCGGTAATCAAGGCCTTGAAGGAAGCGACCGGAGAAGAGTCTGAAAAACTTGAATACAAGTCTACGTCGCTTGACGATTACATGAGGGCCAAATCGAAATCGTCAAAGGGCGAACATATTGCCGTTGTATATGTCGAGGGGGCGATTGTCGTGGGAGAAGGAGGTCAAGGCCAAGTTGGCGGCTCCCGATTGGCTCGCGAGATCCGCTCTTTGCGCGAGAACGACGATGTAAAGGCCATTGTCTTGCGAGTGAATAGCCCGGGCGGTTCCGCTTTGGCGAGCGAGGTGATACAGCATGAGATCAGAATGGCTAAGGAAAAGATGCCCGTTGTCGTATCCATGGGAACGGTCGCCGCATCTGGAGGGTATTGGATTTCTGCTTACGCCGATCGAATATTTGCGGAACCCAATACGATTACCGGTTCAATAGGCGTTATCGGAATGTTCATGAACGTAAAGGAAATCGCGAATAGACATGGGTTTACGTTTGATGCTGTTAAGACCGGCAAATTTGCGGATGCCCTTTCCATAGTGCGTCCTAAAACGCCCGAAGAAATGGCGATTGTTCAGCGAGAAGTGGATGATGTGTATGCGGATTTTATACGAAAGGTTTCGGAAGGGCGAAAGCAGCCGATTGCCAAGATTAAGGGAATAGCTGAAGGTAGGGTTTGGTCAGGAGAAGATGCTCTAGAGATCGGATTGGTGGACGAGATAGGTGGCCTGGGCAAAGCGATCGCATATGCGGCCAAGGAAGCGGACCTGGATGAAAGCGCCGCTGTTCGCGATTACCCAGAGCCAGCGGACTTCATACAAGAGCTGATAGAAAATATGACGACCACTGCATCTTTGGGTTCGCAGAACGGGCCTTTGCGAAAAATAGATGAGGCTATCAATGAACTCAATGGGATCTCCCAATGGAACGATCCCAAAGGAGTGTATGCCGTTCTTCCCTACAAAATTCTCGCTGATTGAGTCAGATTTAATCCTATGGATACGAAAATAAACAGGGATTGCAGCGCAACCATTATTCCCGAAGGCACCGCCATTACCTTGGAGAAGGATACGCCGGTGTTCGTAACGCAGACGCTTGGCGGGAATGTGACGGTTAGAGTGGGGCAGAAACTCTATCGAATCTCCAGCTTGGATACTGACGCTGTGGATGGCCTAGAATTGGATCGCTCAGGAAGTGATGGTGAAGACGCTGCAGGCGTGCCGTTTTCCGAGGAAGCGGTTTGGGATGCTTTAAAGCAATGCTTCGATCCCGAAATACCGGTTAATATCGTCGATCTTGGGCTTATTTACGACATGCGTATTGAAGATCTGGATAGCGGAAAGAAAGATGTATCCATTAAGATGACACTTACAGCTCAAGGTTGCGGTATGGGACCAGTGATAGCCGAGGATGCTAAGAGCAGAGTTGAGCAGATCGACGATATTGAGAGCGCGGCTGTAGACATTGTGTGGGATCCAGTATGGAATCCCCAGATGATTTCCGCGGCAGGGCGAAAGGTGCTGGGCCTAGAATAGGCAGCCGAGAATCGAGCCGATCGTGGCTATTCGCAATTCGGTCTAGCGACGACTCCTTGGTAGGGTTCGTCTGCAAAATAGCCTCCTTCGGGCCTGAGCATGAACTCGTCGCAAATTGAAAACAACTCGGATTCGGTCTGAGTTCTGCGGGCTTTGTAGATAAATTGCCCTTCCGGATCTACCCCTTGACCGATGAAATTGAGAAACTTCTTCATTTTATTAACATGGGTCTTCTCCGTGACCCATGGTTTTCTCAGGTTGTCGAAAAGAGATCTAACGTAATCGTATACTTGATGCAATGGAGTCGGTGTTGTGGATCCGGTGGATTCGTATTCCCTGATTTGACGAAAAATCCAGGGATTGCGAATAGCATGCCTGCCGATCATCACTCCGGCGGCTCCAGTGAAGTCGAGTATTTCCCGAGCCCGGGTAGCGGAAGTGACGTCCCCATTGGCTAATACAGGGCAAGCTGCAATATCCACTGCTTGCTTAATGGCATCATAGTGTACGGCGCTTCTATACATCTCTTTCACTGTACGCCCGTGAACGCTCAGCAGGTCGACTTCCCATTTGTTGATCAACTTCAGTATCGTTTCGAAGTTCTCTTTATCTTCGAACCCGATACGCATTTTCACAGAAAAAATGCCGGGAATCGTTTCCCTGAGCTCACCGAGAATACGATCCACCTTCTCGGGTTCTCGCAAAAGTCCGCCTCCGCAATGCTTTTTGTAAACGGTGGGAGCGGGGCAGCCCATGTTTAAATCGATCCCGGCGATCGGATACTTGATCAAATCGCGAGTAGTCCGCTTGAGATGGTGAATATCTTCGCCGATCATTTGCGCGAATATCGGTCGACCGGTTCTATTTTCAGTGATAGACTCGAGAATAGGCTTCTCTAGACGGGACTGAACGTGTACACGGAAGTACTCCGTGAAAAAATAGTCCGGACTTCCAAATTGCGAGACGACCGACATGAAAGGTAGGTTGGTAACGTCTTGCATCGGGGCCAGCGCGGTGATCGGCTGATCAGCGGCGATGGTTGGGGGTAGCTCCCTGGCCGGTACCGTTTGCATGCTGGCTTGTGAGAAAAGCAGGCATGCCTCGCTCTTCAAGCTTTCTTGAGAATCAAACGAGGGCTCTAGGCTTCCTTGTTTCCCTCGTTCTGTTCTTTCAGCACCCGCTCGAGAATTGGGCTCATGTCGTCGACAGAGTTGAATACCTCCTCGGTGGTGAAGATGGGGACTTCGTTCTGAAGCGAGAGAACGATCGAATCGCTCGGGCGGGCATCCAGTTCCAGAATCTTTTTGGCCACCTCGTTTTCCATCTCTACGAAAATGCGGGCAAAAAACGTGCTTTCCTGTACATCATTGATGACGATTCGGGTGATTTTTGCATCCAGGCCAGTGAGCATGCTGCTCATGAGATCGTGGGTTAGCGGCCTTTCCTTCTTCACTCCGCTCAAGGCCATCGAAATAGCGTTGCCCACGCTATGGTCTACGTAGATGACGTACGCTTTCTCTTCATTTCCGAGGAAAACAGCGCATCCATTCACTGTGGGCATGACCCCTTTAACCGAAACTGGGACGACGCGAGAACTCATGAAACTTTGGTTGTGAGGGAATATGGCAGGTGAGTTGCCCTCGGGCAATCCAATTGAGGAATCGACCCCGTTTCCCCATACATTAATCAATAAATCGAAATTACTTTGATGAGTTTAGAATCCTATTAACTGGATCTTCGACGCTTCAGCTTCCGCAAGCGTTTTCGCTTTTTCGAGTATGATTACGCTTCCAGCCTTTAGGAGGGCTGTTTTTATTCCCGCTTCTTTCATCGTTTCCAGAGTGCGAAGGCCAAAGACGGGTACGTCGAATCTATAGTCTTGGTCAGGTTTCACTGTTTTTATGAAAACGAGCTGATCGGTTTTGAATTCGCCAGCCCGCCGTAGCATGGGATCCGTTCCCTCAAAGGCCTCGACGGCGATTACGGTTCCTTTGCGGACGACCACGCCCTGTCCAATATCCAATCGAGCGATTTCCTGGGCAATCTGGATTCCGTGCTCGAGGTAGGTGTTTTCGATCTTTTCGAACTGCCTATTTATCGGCCCAACAGTGGCCAGTTCATCGTCCAGGAATGCCCGGGCATCGATAGCAGTCTGCCCATTTTTGGCAAGTTCGTCTGCGATTGCTCCGAATATCGTGCCTGCGTTTTTGCGCTTTAGCTTTACCAGGAGGCCGGCTGCTTTGAGATCCGGTTTCAGTCCGCGAAAGAGTTTGCCTGGCTTTACTTGGCCCGCGGCGATCGTGTAACGGCATTCGAATTTTCGTAGCGCTTTTAGCCACTTTCCGATTTGGCCGACATTGATACGTTCGCGTTCGTTTTCCGGAAATGATTCGTAGAGTTCCTCGGTCGTTTCCTCTTCAAATGCTATCAGACGGATCCGGATGCCCTCTGCTCTGGCCCGGTCGGCTATCAATTTGGGATATACCCCTCTTCCTGCAATCAACCCGACCGCCTGAGAGCGATCGAAATCCGAAGGCAGATAGCTAGAGAGGGAATCCATGTGTGGATGAAATTCGGGGTTGTCGGAAGGCGAGAGCAGCTTCGCGATAAGTTGATCAATTGGCTACGATGTTGATGATTTTTCCCGGCACGAAAATCACTTTCCTAATTGTTTTCCTGTCGATCTGGGCTATGACGCGAGGTTCCTCCTTGGCGAGGGCCAATACGTCCTCTTCGGTAGCGGATTTCGACACCAAAGCTTGTCCACGGAACTTTCCGTTTACCTGGAAAACGATCTTCACTTCTGAAGTCTCGAGCTTTGAGGCGTCCACTTCAGGCCATGGGGCGTAGCAAACGGATTCCGATTCCCCAAGGCGCTCCCACAGTTCCTCGCAGATGTGCGGCGCCATGGGCGCTAGCAATTTGATGAAACATTTGACGGTATACGGGCTGATTTCTT
>MDTA01013789.1_pt1 | contig 26812 bp, 11 predicted proteins | sample 811151 | NCBI WGS metagenome assembly MDTA01 (sample SAMN05326648, study PRJNA326480) | marine metagenome | isolation source: seawater | place: Indian Ocean: South | collected 2010 | reverse complement strand
TTTTCTATTTTATTTTCTATTTTATTTTCTATTTTATTTTCTATTTTATTTTCTATTTTATTTTCTATTTTATTTTCTATTTTTTTATTACTACAATGCAATTTTAATTTATTATTACTAATAATATTTAAATTATTATTTGGTAGTATAAAACAATTAACTAAATTTATTAATATTAAAAATAAATAAATAGATTTATATTTTTTCATTTTATTATTTATATAAATTTTTTTTTATATATATTTATAATAAATTCTTATTTACTTTTATTTTTACTATCTCGTTTTCTTTTATTTGATTTTTGTGATGATTTTGGCGGTGAAGATGGTGGTAGTATAATTTCGGGTGATTGTGATGATTTTTTTATAGGTGATGATTTTGGCGGTGAAGATGGTGGTGGTATAATTTCGGGAGATGGTGATGAATTTTTTATAGGAGATGATTTTGACGGTGAAGTTGGTGGTAGTATAAATTCAGGAATTTCAGGAGATGGTGATGAATATTTTTTAGGTGATGATGATTTTGCAGGAGAAGTTGATGGTGGTATAATTTTAGGTGATCCTTCTTGTGTATGATAAATTAATATATCATCATATATATGTTCTAAAATATAATATATAATATTAAAATTATTTAATGTATATATATTATATTGAGAAGAATATTGACCATTCCAATTTAATTTATAGGCATTTATTTTATTTTCAATTTTTTGTTCAATAATTTGAATTATTTTTTCATTATCTAATATTTTTTGATATTCATTTATTTTATTAGTTTCATTAAAATATTTAACTTGTACAAAATTAATATAAAATAAAAATATATCGTATGCTTTATTTAAATTTATATTAGTATAAAATGTAAAAATTGATTTTAATACATTATAAAATTTTAATCTATGATCTGCTAATATTTTTGTATTAGCATACATTTTACCAGATGGTATAATATTATCATAACAATTTGTTAATCTAATATAAATATGTAATGCTAATAGAAAATGACATGTAGATATATATATATATATATTATCTTTTTCTCTATCATATTTATTTACATCAATATTATATTTAATATCAAGTGGAAAAGACATAAGTGATGTTGTAGGTAAATACAAATCTTTATAACAATTATTTATAAATATATCATAATTTAAAGTTTTAATATATAATTTATTAATTAATATATCTTGAAAATTGTAATATGTTAAATATAATCTATAATCATATGCTAATATATTATGAACTAATAATGAATTTATATTAAAATGATAAGTTCTATTTATTTTATATAATGATTCTTTACTAAAAATATGATAATTTAATAAATCATCAATATTATAATTATATAATAATTCATATATTTTTTGCATATTAGTTTCAACAACATCTTTATTAACTAAATTTAAAACTTTTTTATTAATAAGATTTTTTTTTTCTTTCAACTTATTACAATCATATTTTTTTTCAGTTAAATATGAATCATAATTATGAATGTCTTTTACATGTTTATTAACAATATTTTGTTTATCACATTTATAATCGCAATAATTACAATAATAATAACCATCATCATAATATGATAAATAAAAATTTTTATCATCTATTTTTTTAATATTATTTTGAAATTCAATAATATGATGTTCCATTTATATTAATTTATATCTATTTAATTAATTATATAAAAAAAAGATTATTTTATTTAGTTTTATTTAGTTTTATTTTTTTTACTAGTTGGTTGTTCAGTAGATGGTGAAACAGTTTTTTTTTTACGAGTTTTAGACACTGTAGAATTTGAAGAATAAGTAGAAGATTTTGATGATGATATAGATGGAGTAGTAGGTGGTATAATTTCAGGAGAAGATGGACTTGAAAGTATAGAAGGTCTTCTAGGTGGAGGAGGTGGCATAGATGTAGTAGAAGGATATTGTTTTAATTGTAAATTTGTATTTTTAAATGGAGATTGATGTTCAGGTAAAGATTTTTGAACAGGTATATTTACATTATTTATAATATTAGATATCTTAATTTTATGTGATTGGTCTTCTATATTAGATAAATTTTCAGATATAAAAATATTTAATAGTCTATTATATCTTTCATCAGGAGTACCATTAATTAAAATATTATCATAATAATTATTAGGATATACAAAGGCATCAATATCTAAATTTAATTTAATAATATCATTTAAATTTTTATTATCAAGATTAAAAAAATCTATATAAAAATTAAAAGTATGATTTAAAGTACTATCAATATTAGGAACACTAGTATAAATATTATTATCATAAAATAATTTATAAAATTTATTATTATATTCAGATCTTTTAAATTTATAATTAGATAATAATTTATTATGAACATAAGTTAAATTTATTTTATTAGTTCTATTTAAAAATCTTACATTATAATAATTAATAAATATAATTAGATTTTTTGCTTTAATAATTAAATTATTAAAAGAAATTTTATTAAAAAGATTATATAATTTATTATATAATTCATAATTATAGACACGAATATCAGGATGTTTATTAAATTCTATAAATAATAAAATTGAAAATAAATAATATACACAATAAAGATATAAATAAACTGTTTTATTTTCATGAGTAAAATTTATATTAATATTTATTTTACTATCAAGAATATAATTAAATAATTTATTATAAAATAAATATTTTTTATGTATAAAATTAATATTAAAACAATTATTTTTAATTTTACGAGAAATAGTACTAATATCAAATTCAAAATAATAAAATGAATAAGCTCGTTTATTTATTTTAATTGTATTATGAGTTAATAATTTATTAATATTTAATTTATTAGCAGCAATATATAATTCATTATACTCATTAGAATCTTCTATTAAGTCTTTAATTAATATTAAAGTACCACCAGTATATTTTGGTTCTTTACCTTTACCTTTATAATCAGGAGTAGAATTTTTTCTTTTTTTTTTATTATCAGAAGGAGGAATATAAACAGGAGTTTTAGAATTATCAGAAGGAGAAATATAAAGAGGAGTTTTAGAATTATCTATTTTAGAATCATATAATGGTGTAATAGATGGAGAATGATGTTTTAAAACTTTATCAGGAGAACTAGGTAAAGATGGAATTATATCAGTAAATTTATCAGAGAATGAAGGTAAAGGAGATAATTCATTAGGATTAAGTTGTATATTAGCTTGAGGAGAAGATTCTAAAATAAAATTATCAAGTAAAGGTTGAGGAGGAGGAGGAGGTATTTCAAAAGAAGAAGAAATAGGTAAATGAGAAGATAGAGGAGGAATATGTTGTCCGTGAAGTGAAGAAGATTCAATAGAATTAGTATTATAATTTTTTTTTTTAATATTAAAAATATTTTTTAAATTTAAAAATGTAGTTAAATTATTATCAGAAATAATAGTATTATTAGAATAATTATTAGGATAAATAATATTATCAATAAACTTATTATTTAATTTAAGTATATTAGAATTATTAAAATCAATTATATTATAAAAGAAATCATTATAATGATTTTTAATATTAGGTACAGAGGTATAAATATTATTATCATTAAATAATTTAATAATATTTTGAATATTTAGTTCTTTATTTTTACCTTTTTTTTGTAATTTATCATTAGTAAAATAATCAATATAATCATCATGTAGATAAGAGATATTAATACTATTTAATCTTTTAAAATAAACAATATTATAATAATTAATAAATATAATTAAATTTTTAGCATTAATAATTAAATCATTAAAATTATAATTATTAAATAGTATAGATAAATTATTAAAAAGTTCAATATTATTATTATAATAGTCTATATTATCATTAATATTTAATTCTAAAAATAAAAAAATATTAATTAAATAATTAGAACAATATAAATATAAAAAAACTAATATATTTTCAGTATTTAAATTTTCAAAACTATTAATTTTATTATAAATATCATTAAATATTTTTTGATAAAATAATGATTTTCTATATAAAAATTTAATAATACCAGTTTTATTAAATTCAGTTAAATTTATTTCAAAAGTATTGGAAGTTATATCATTTTTAATAAAATCATTAGTTAAAATTTTATTAATTTTATTATTTTGAAATATATGAAAATCTTGTTTTTCAGATATAGTAGTTAATTTATCAGTCAAAATATATTTAGAAGCCATATATAAGTATTCTAATATTTGTAAATATAAAATAATAGAAATTAAATATCTTTTTTATAAGCATTAGACATATTTAAAGTATTAATATTAACATTAAAATGTTTTAAAGCTTCAAGTGCTGAATTATTTTCAGCATCTTTTTTAGAATTACCAGTAGAAGTTGAAATAACAGTATTACTTTTATCTTTAATACAATATTTAAAAATTTTAATAGAATCTTTAATAGAGACTTCAATTTCTAAAAATTTAGGAATATCTTGTAAATGATGTTGCATATAATAAATAAGCATATCTTTATAATTATTTTTAGAAGAAATTAAATCACTAAAATCTAAATTATTTTCAATAATATAAATAATCCATTTATTAACAATATCGTAATTAGAATTACTATCTAAAAATAAGGCAGCAATAAAAGCTTCAAAAATATCTTCCATAATTTTATAATTATTTCTACCATTAGAATCTTCAACTTGTTTAGAAATTATAGCAAATTTATTAAATCCTACAATATTTGATAAATAACCTAACATTTTACCATTAACAATTTTTGTTCTTATTTTTGATAAAAATCCTTCATTTTGGTCCGGATATCTTTCATATAAATAAGAAGATATAACCATATCTAAAATAGAATCACCTAAAAATTCTAATCTTTCATAAGACATATCTTGTAATGGTAAACAGTCATCAGGACATTTAGAATTACTATTATTAAAGTCAATATTTTTCATAGTACAATAAGATTGATGAACAAAAGCGGTACGGTATAAATCGATATCATTAAATTTATATTCATTTTTATCAATGCCATTATTATATAATAATAATTCTAAATTATAATTATCTAAAAGTTTATTTTTATTATTATAAGGCATATCTGATATATCTAATTCTTTAGTTTTATTATGTAATGATGCAATTTTATTCATATATTCAATATTTAAATAAAAAAAATAAATTAAGAATCATTTTTTTTTATGTTAATAATACATAAGGAATTAATACAAATAAAATCTAAATGACTATAAGTGATTATACACCATCTGAAATAGAAATAAGATCATTAGGGGTAGGATTAATTAATACAGAATATTTAGACCTTAATTCTAGAGAATATCTTGTAGTAGGAGATGTTAATAATTATACAAGAAATGAAACAGTATTAGAAATAGGACAACAACAAACAACAAATTGGAATAGTGTAATAAATTATTTAAGATGGATAAAAATAGGAGAAGTGGAACCATTAATAGGAAATGAAATAATTAATCAAAATTTATCAAATGCATTACTTAATAAAAATGAATTTAGTCAAGAAGAATATGATAATTTTTTAATTTCTGATAGTATTAATCAAGGTGATTATATTAAATCAGGAAATTATTATTATAAACCAGAAAATATTAATGATATATTACCAAAAGATATTAAATATTCAATGATTGTAAATAATACCGGTATAGGATTAAATACATCTAGAAATCAATTTGATTCAAATTTTGCATTAAATGATATATCAGGAATATATATAGAAAATGGGGATATTGTATGTAAAGGAACAATATCAGCAAAAAATATTAAAATAATAAATGACGAAGGAGTACCATATGTATTAAGTGATATAATAACAGAACCAGAAAAAATAATAGAAAATTTAATAAATGCTATAAATGAAAATGTTAATATTAGTAAATTTAGTCAAGGATGGAATACAGAATATATTAGTGGTCAAACTAAAATAGTAAGAAATAATATATATACAAATAATTATATAAGTATAGGTGCTGGTGATATAGATACAATTAATAATTTACATCCTGTGAATATTGTATCAGATACTGCAACATGTAAAATAGAAAATATACATATTGCTATAAAAAATAAAGCACAAGCACAACCAATTACATATGAAAATAGTGTAGGTGAAAAAGTTTATATAAAAGAACCATCAAGTTTTAAAATGGGTATAATTGGTTCGGAAAATGATTCACCGGCAATTATTTCTACAACTTATGGTATGCCTTTAGAATTTCATGTATCTAAATCATCGCACGATATTAATAAATTATATAATATTAATGATACAAAATATGATAGTCCACAATATAATGATAATACAATAAAACCATCATTATTAATAACAAAAGATGGAAATGTATGTGTAGGTAATAATGAAATTGAAAAAAGAAATTTAGAAGAATATAATTTTCAAGTTTCAGGTACATCATTATTTGATAAAATATATATTAAAAAAGATAATAATCATATTGAATTAGATGATTTATATATTAGAAAAACAGGTGTTAATTTAAATGCAGATGATATTGGAAATGGTAATTTTAAAAATGGTAATTATATATTTGATAGTAATTTAACTATTAATAATAATTTATTTGTTAAAAATAATTTAAATATTGAAAATAATTTAAATATTACAAATGAATTTAATGCAAATAAAATAAATATTCAAAATTTAAATATTAATTCTGATGAAATATCAATAATAGATTCACCTGTTCAATTTAAAAAAAAAATTATATGTGAAAATGAACTTAATATAGATGGTTCATTATATTATCAAAATTATAGATTAAATGCTTTAAATGTTGAAAAAATAGAAAATTTAATTGTTAATGATGATGGATCATATACAACAGAATTTGGTAGTAATTTAACACAAAATGATTTAGAAGGAAATGTTGTATTATATTATGGTATAAATCAAGATAGTACAGTAAACATAAGTAGTAGTAATTTAATAGTACCAGGAAATTTAAGTATTGGATTAACAAATCAAGATAATTTTAATAATAATAATTTAACTATCAAAAATAATGATGTTAATAATTTTGAAATATTAATAGAAGATTCAGAATTATTAGAAAATAGTAGTATTTTAAATAAAACACATATTGGTCATATTAATTTAAATAAAAATTTAAATGATAAAAGTTTAATTTTTAATACAAATCCAAATGGTAATTTAAATATTAAAAGAAATATATATTTTTATCCAGGTGAATCAATTGATAATATTAGTAAAATAGATAATAATAGTCCAACATTATCTATATATCAAACAAATAAAGTTGGTATTAATTTAGATATTAATATAAATCCATCACATGAATTACATATAAATGGTGATATATTAACAAATAATATATATATAAATCATAATAATAAAATAAAAAAAGCAAATGTATTTTTAGAAAATGAAACAAATATATTTAATAATAGATTATATACTTCATATTTTTTAAATACAGAAAATATTCATAATGATAATAATATTAATAAATATTTTATTAATTTAAATCATAAAATTTCAGATACAAATTTTTTAAATAATTCTAAAGGATTAAATGTTGATTATGGTATAAATAGTATTGATGGATATTTTGAAAATAATATTAGATTAGCTAATTTTAAATTTTTAAATGGTGAAGCAACAGATATTATTAGAACTTCTTATATTAATGCTAATTTATTAATTGGTATTAATGATTTATCTGATAATAGTAAAGATTATTTTAAACTAAATAATAAACCATTAATGATAAGAAATATTACAAATAATGATAATAATGATTCAATAATAAGATTATATAGAGGTGTAAATAATGATATAAATAATTTAAATTCTATAAAAAATTCATTATATACTGGTATAGATTTTTGTGAATGGAATTCTAAAATAGGTAATAAAGAAAAAGATAAATGGTATATTTATAGAAATCATTTACTTCAAAATAAAGGAGATAATTATCCAGGTGCTTTACAAATTGGTTATACTGATAATGAATTACATCCTACTAAATCTGGATTAGATATTTTATATCGTAGAAATCAAAATATATCAATTAATGAACCTGTTTCTGATAATGATACAAGAGATTATTATTTTGTATTTAATAAACCTAATAATACTGATTTATTTCCTAATAATAATATTAATGATTTAAATGATTTGGAAACTTTAACTGTTTATGGTAATATTAAAATTTATGGTACTATATTTTGCGATGAAATACAATCACAAAATGGTACAAATATAGTAAATACAACAAATACAAATAATGAACAAACATCAACTAATAATAATTTAACTTTAGAAGATGTAATAAATACAAATGATGTTAATTTAAATGGTTATAATATAAATTTATTATATAATAATAGTTCAATCATTGCAAATTATGATAATAATGTTTTAAATTTAATTAATAACAATTCTTATGATAATATTATATTTTATAATCATAATAATTCATCTATTTCTTCTTTTATAAAACCTTATAATGATAATAATAAAATTTCTTATTTTGATTTAAAAACAACTTATTTTAGTTATGATGATAATAATAATTATACTAGTAATATTGATATTAATTATATTAAATTTTGTGTTGAATCTATTGATTATATTGATTTAAATAATTTAAATAATTTAAATAATTCTGTTAAACCTTCATTATTTTCTTTAAAAAATAATGAAAATAGTAAATTAATTTCATTTTATAATACTTTAAATCATACATATATTAATATTGGTACTCATAATAATAATAATTTTAATAATGCTTTTACAAGTAATATTTCATTACATATTGAAGATAAAAGTTCTTATTTATTACAATTAACTAATTATGATGAAAATAATAATTCAAAAATTAATTTACATAATAAAAATAATGATATTAATAATTATTGGATAATAGATGGTCCAAATTATAATAATAATAATTTAAATTTTAATTATGCTAAAAGTTTTGATAATTTAGGAGATACTATTATACCAAATACAGATACTATTAATAATATTTTAACATTAACTTCTAATAATACAATTGGTATAAATAATAATAATCCTGAATATACTTTAGATATTAATTCTGATAATAAATCTGCTTTAAAAATTACTAATAATTATATTAATAATAATTATAATAATGATAATTATTATGTTATTAATGTTAATAATTCTAATTTAGTTATTGAAAATACATTAAATATTAATAATAATTCTAATATTATTTATAATAAAAATTTTAATATAGATTCAATATTTATACCTGATTATGATATTACAAATAAATATATAAATCAAAATATTAAAAATAAAAACGATTTTATAAAATATAATAATTATAATAATTTAATTGATTTAGATTTAAAATTTTATATTGAAAATGTAATATCTAATCATAATATTAATTTTGATAATATTAATCAAAATTATTTTAAATTTAATAATTACTTAAAATATAATGATTTTGATACTAATATTATTGATATAAATAGTACAATTAATATACCATCTTTTTCATTTGAAAATACAGATATAAATGAATATGAAATTTCAAATAGTAATTTAAAAACAGATTTTTTTACAAGTAATTTTAATGTTGTTTTTAGTGATAATAATACTCATAATTTTAATATTAGTAATTTATATCATTATATAGATGGTTTATATTTTAATTCAACAATTACTAATTTAAATTATGAATTTAATAATGATAAAAATAATTTATTTATAGATTCATCTAATTTTTTATTATCTGATAATAAAGATATTAATACTATTAATACATATGTATATGAATATAATAGCAATATTCAATTTGATGATTTAAATTTAGAAGTTAATTATAAAAATTATTTAATATATGAATATGGATTACAAAAAATAGTTAATATTGATCTTAATTATAAAACTAATTTTAATTATAATATTGATTTAAATATTCCTACTACTTTATATAAAAATGAAAATATTTTTACTAATATTATTGAAAATTATTATGAAAATAATATCAATTATATTAATATTAATACAAGTAATTATTTAAAAAATAATATTTTAGGTTCTTATAATATTTTTAATATTAATAATAATAATTTTGAAGAAATTAATAAAAATATTAATATTGATAATATTAATTTAAATTTTGATAGTAGTAATATTTCATTAAATGATATTACTATTAATTTAAATCTTAAACAATTTTATGAAAATTATATTGATAATACTTATAAACATTATTTATTTGGTAATATTATTAATGATATACCTCATATAATTTTTAACAATTCTTTTACAGATAATAAAATTAATGAAGATATTAATAAAGGTATTAATACTATTTATAGTACTAATGATGGTGATTTTAAAATTAATTATACTGAAAGTGTTAATAATATTGATAAAACTTTAATTGAAATGAATAAAAATGGTAATATTTCAATAGATAATGGTTCATTATATGTTAAAAATTTATTTGTTGAAAATATTTTAGATATTTATTCTAGTAATAATATTATTACTAATTCTAATCATTTAAATGATTTAGGTTTTGTTAATTTAAGCTGTAATTTTAATTTATCTACTAGTAATTTTAATGTTTCTAGTTCTAATATTACTTTTAATATTGATAGTTTTAATAATTCAGATTTTAATATCAAAAAAACAACATTATATCAAGAAAATTCTATTAATAATATTTTTAATATTGATATTAATAATGATATTGAAATTGATTATAATAATATTTTATCTATTTCTACTTTAAATAATTCTATTTATACTAATTTTGGTAATAATAATTCTTCTACTAAAATTGGTATTGGTAAAGATATTTTTAATACTAATTATGCTTTAGATGTTAATGGACAAATTAAATTATCTGCTAATAATATTTATAATACTCAATCACCTCATATTATTTTAGATACTAATGAAAGATTATTAACTAATAATAATAAAAAATATAATAACAATTTTATTTATAGTTCTGATGGTAAATTTTCTATTACTGCTATTGATACTAATAATAATAATAATAATGAAAAAAATTTATTAATTTTAGATGATGGTAATATTGAATCTGATAGTTTAAAAGTTAATTCTATCATTACAAAAAATATTTATGATGATTTAGGTAATTCATTAATTCCAGGATTTGCTAATTTAAATGATAATGAATATATATTTAATGAAGATAATATTCATATGATTGCTAGTAATGTTCAATTTACTACTTCTAATATTAATATTGCTATTTTTGAAAATAAAGATAATTATTTTAATATTAATAAAGTTCGTCCTAAAGATGTTGATAGTATTTTAGAATCTAATATTAATTTTAATTTATATGATATTTTCCCATTTGATAATTCTTATTTATATAAAACTATTGAACAATTTACTGAAAATTATTTCATAACAAGTGTTTTTAAAGATGGTATTAATACTGTTCAAAATCATGATATTACTAATAATATTTCTATTACTGAAAGTGGTGTTTTTAGTATTACTTTAAATGATGGTGATAGAATTAATAATGCTTCTTATGGTAATATTATTGATATGAAATATGATAATACAAATAATTTATTATATCTTTTAGATAATACATATAATAAAATTCGTGTTATTAATTATAATGATAATAATAATGGTAATAATCCAAATGGTACTGTTATTACATTAGAACCCAAAATAACTGTTAATACTTTATATAATTATTTAGAAGCTAATAATAATTATATTCAATCTCCTACTGATAATATTTTTAATATTACTATTGAAAATGTTGATGGTTCTAATAAATATATTTTTAATAATAATGATTATAATTCCTTTGATTATATATATTTACAAGAAGGTACTTATTATTTTAATAATATTCCTTCTAATCATCCTTTCGGTTTTGTTATTGATGATAATACTTTATTTGAAGTTACTTCTGGTACTTTATATGAAAATACTAAAGATATTCAAGTTAATGGTAATACTATTAATGTAAAATATTACACTGGTAATATTACTGTTGATATTAAAGGTAATTATGGTACCATTAGTTATGATTGTTATCATCACGGTTATATGGGTGGTGAAAATAAAATAAGTTATAATAATAATATTTTTAATGTTAGTGTTCAAACTGTAGATGGTTCTGGTAAATATATTTTTAATAATAATGATTATAATTCATTTGATTATTTATATTTACCTAATGGTACTTATCATTTTAATAATATATCTTCTAGTCATCCTTTCGGTTTTGTTATTAATAATAATAGTTTATTAGAAGTAACTTCTGGTACTTTATTTGAATTTAATAATGATATTAATATTGATGGTAATACTATTAATGTAAAATATTATACTGGTAATATTACAGTTGTTATTAAAGGTGATTATAATATTATTAGTTATCATTGTTATTATCATGGTTATATGGGTGGTGAAAATAAAATTAGTTATATTAATAATAATACTTTTAATAATGATACTGATTTAGTATTAAATAATCCTTCTTCTTTAATATTAAATAATAATAATGATTTATTATATATTTCTGATGTTAATTATTTATATTCTATTAATATTTCTAATATTAAAAATAAAATTTATGATAATATTATTTATACTATTATTATTGGTAATTTAAATACTGGTTTCCAAGATGGTAATGCTTTAAATTATTCTAAATTTGATAATATATTATATACAACAATTAATGATAATAATGATAAAATTTATTTATCAGATAATTATTCAATTAGAGAATTAGATTTAAATACAAATATAATTTCAACTATTGCTGGTTATCCTCCTAATTTAGTTAATAGTCCAAGAAGTGGTATTTCTATAGGTGATGGTGTTGACACTCGTTTTATGAATGTTAATAAAATGTTTTATATTTCTTTTAATAATTCTGATAATATTAGTACTAATTCTACTGTAAGTGCTGATACTGATATTAATATTGATGATTATTTAATTATTTTAGATTATGATTCTAATATTTCTAGAGTTTTAATTTTAGATTTAGTTAATAATTATGTTTCAACTATATATGAATCTGAAATTCTTAATATTAATAGTTTATTTGTAGATAAATTTGATAAAAATAATATTTATTTAATTACTAATAATCCTAATAATATTTATAAATTAGTTATTAATTCTTATGATTTATATAAAAAATCTAGTATTATAGATTTAATTGATAATAATAATATTTTTTCTATTACATCTATACCACACGATTCTGTTAATATACCTTATTATAGTATGCATAATGATTTTTATTATAATTTTAATAATGAAAATGGTTATCTTAATTCTATGTCTGTAAAAACTAATAAAAAAAGAACTTTAGTTAAATTTGGTAATGATGATGAATTTCAAAAAGCATATATTGGTATTTCTTGTGAACCTAATATTGGTACTGAATTACTTGTAGGTGGTACTATTGATGCTAGTAATTTAAATATTTATAATTCTATTAATACTAATATTACTTCTACTGATTCTATATCTTTAAATATTATTGAATCTAAAAATAATGATAATATTATGTTTGATACTAATATTGTTCCTAAACTTAATTCTATTTATAATATTGGTACTAATTCTTTAAAATTTGGTAATATTTTTATTGGTGCTACTAATAACATTAATATTGGTAATGTTAAATTAACTAATAGTGGTGATAGATTTAAAATTACTGATTATGCAAATGAAATTATTAGTATGGATTTAAATCAAATTTATTTAAAAAATAATAATAATGCTGAATATGCTACTATTAGTTATAATGATTCTAGATTAGTTTTTGAAACTTTTAATGATAATAATACTAAATTAAGTGATATTATTTATGATGCTAATTTAGGTAATTTTGAAACTATTAATATTATTACTAATGGTAATATAAATTGTAGTGGTAATATTTTAACTAATTCTATTAATTCTTCTGATAATTCTATTTTTGAACAAACTATATTTTCTAGTAATATTGATACTAATTATATTACTATTAATAGTAATTTATTATGTAAAAATAATGCTATTTTTAATAATGATTTAACTATTAAAAATGATTTTATTACTAGTAATAATTCTTATATTTTTAATGATTTATATACTAGTAATAATTTATATGTTTTTAATGATTTAAGTATTAATAATGATTTCGTATGTAGTAATAATGCCTATATTTTATCTGATTTAACAGTTTCTGATAATATTAATACTAATACTATTAATACAATTAGTATTAATACATCCAATCTTAATGTTATTGGTGAAACTACTTTTATTAATACTTCTACTTATCAAACTGAAAATTTAGAAATTATTAATAATGATGCTGATGGTCCTTCTTTTAAAATTATTAATGATAATTTATCTTTTAATAATAATATTATTGAAACTTCTAATATATATAATAATAAATTTTTTATTATTGATAAAGATGCTAATTTAGGTATTAATACTAATCCTTCTGTTGAATTAGATATTAATGGTAGTATTAAAGTTTCAGGTTCTATTAATAATTTAACACCTACTATTTTAAATAATTTAGAATCTTTAGATGATGATATTAATAATAAATTTATTAATACTTCTAATTATATTAATAATATTAGTAGTAATGTTATTAATTTAGAAAATACAATTAATAATTTAGATTACAATAAAATTGATAGTCATTTACATCCTATTGTTAAAGAATTTGATTCAAATGGTAATTTAACTAATACTTATGATATTTATGATTTTAATAATAATAATATATTTTATAAATCTAATTATAATGATACTGATTTTTATATTATTTTAAAAAATAATTCTATTAATAATAAAAAACATTATCGTTTATCATTAATTAATAATTTACTTGCTGATATTTTATTAGTTGGTGGTGGTGGTGCTGGTTTAAATAATGATTTTAATAATAATATATTAACTGAACGTATTAATACTAATATTTCACTTTTTGATTTTAATAATACTATTACACATAATATTTACACTATTAATTTAACAAATAATGATTTACTTTATTATGAATTAGGTAATAAATTATATTATATTTCTATTTATAATTTAAATAATACAAATAATAATTCAACACTATTATTAAATAATATTCATGAAAATAATGTTAATAATTTATATCCAAATGATATTAAAGTATCTTATGATAATTCTATTATTGTTATTATATATGATTACTTTATTATTATTTATAATTTAATTAATCATATTGTTAATAATAAAATTGTTATTGGTGATTCTCTTTCTAATAATTTTGGTAATATTAATGGTGAATATAATATTTCTAGATTTAACATTATTAAATCTGCATTTATTTATAATAATAATAAATTTATATTAATTACTGATTATAATAATCATTGTATTAAAAAAATTAATATTTCTAATGGATTTGTTTCTAATATTGTTGGTAGTTTAAATTCTATTTCTGGTAATATTGATGGTTTTTCTAATGATGTTTTATTAAATAATCCTATTGATATTGTTATTACACACGATGATAATTTTGCTTATTTCATAGAATCTTTTAATAATATTAAAAAAATTAATTTAAAAACTTTACAAGTTAATACTGAATTCTCAACACTTCCTGGACAATTATTAAAACTTGCTATATCAAATGATAATACTTATTTATTAATTACTGTTTTAAAAACTAATAATAAATATTCATTTTATAAATATGATATTTTTAATAAAACTTATATTGAAATTCCTAATTCTGAATTAGATAATCTTTCTATTTCTGTTGCTAAATTTACAAATGATGATTCTTCCATTTTATATATTACTAATAATATTGATATTAATATTAATACTACTTCTATTAATAAAAAATATATTCAAATTAAAAATAATTTAAATATTCCTGCTCCTGGTGGTGCTGGTGGTGTTTTATATAGAGAAAATAATATTATACCTAAAGGTATTTATGATTTATATGTTGGTAATGGTGCTAATAATTTTGATATGGATATTGGTATTAATACAGAAGGTTTTGGTGCTACTGCTTATGGTGGTAGTAATAGTTATTTTAATTATAATGATTTAAATATACCAGGTTCTTATAATGGATATAATATTGAAAATAGTTATATTTTAAATGATAATAATAATGAATATCAAAAATTATCTAATTCCCCTTTATTTACTCATGGTGGTTCTGCTTCTACATTTATTAATAGTAATATTATTTATAATGGTTATGATGGATTTTATATACCTTATTTAGATAATGATAATCATTTAAATATTCCTTCTTATTTTGGTGGTGGTTCTGGTTCTTATAATATTATTGATAATACTATTGGTAATAAAGGTTTAGGCGGTGGTACTGATTCTATTAATATTAATGATATAAATACTTCAAATATTTTACAAGCTGATAATAATTCAGGTGCTGGTTCTGCTGGTGGATATAATAAAACTTTTTCTTTATATCCCATTATTAATAATACTATTTATACTGATGATGATATTATTTATAAAATTAATTACACTAATATTACTGTTGAATATTTTAATATTAAATTTGATTTAAATACTAAAGTTAATTTTATATTTAATTATTCTCATATTCAAAAATTTTCTAATAATAATAATTTTATTTTAAATGGTTCTTATACTATTGAATTACATCATTTAGATAATGTTATTAAAATTAAAGATAATTCATCTAATACATACATTATTGAATCAACTAATTTAATTCTTGATGATTGGTCTAATATTGATCCTATTACATTAAATAAATATAATACTGAATTTAATAATTTACTTTTAGCTATTTCTTATTTACCTGCTGATTCTACTGATAATTCTAATTTTAATTTTGCTAATACTAATTCTAGTAATTTAATTGTTAATGATTATTCTAAAGCAGGTAGTGGTATTATTATTATTAAATATAATATTAATTTTGAATCTGTTAATAGTGTTGAATATAAATTAGATAGAAGACTTAAATTATTAGAAGAATCTTTACTATTTTCAAGAATTAATAGTTATACTAATATTAATCTTAATTTTTATAAAAATAATCCTTATGTTTTATATTCAAAAGCTTTTATTGACCAATCTTATTCTGGTATTACTGTTCCATTATCTAATAATTTTAATATTTCTAATTTGAAATTTGTTTGGTCTATTAAATATAAAATATCTTCTGTTTATAATGACTTTATACCTAATCAATTATCTTCTACATTAAATTATATTTCTTATACTAATTCTATTAATTTAAGAAATATTTCTTATAATATTATTTCTAATGAACAATTTATTTATATTGATTCTATTAATTTAACTATCTTTGATAATATTTATGATCCCGATAATAAAGCTTATCTTTCTTCTATTGATTATTATGTGGATTCTATTACTACTATTATTTATCAAAATGTTCCTATTTATAAAAATATTTTTACTAATCGTGTATCTATTTATCCTCTTAATAATAATAATATAGTTGATAATTTAAATTATTTTAATAATACTATTTCTAATAATACTAATATTGTTTCATTTAATTATAATAATGATATTTCCATTAATAATCAATCTATTTATCAATTCACTGTTTCTCAAAATATTTTAGTTGATTTATTTATACTTGCTGGTGGTGGTTCTGGTGGTTCAAGTTATGGTAATTTAGCAGGTGGTGGCGGTGGTGCTGGTGAATTATTAATTAAATCAACTTTTATGTTAAATTCTGGTTCTTATTATATTAAAGTTGGTAAAGGTGGTGATAAACAAATTGATATTTCTTCTTTACCTTCTAATGGTTATGATAGTGGTATATTCGATTTATCTAATAATATTATATTTCATACTAATGGTGGTGGTTATGGCGGAGGACATAATATTAATCCTTCTGATGGTGGTTCTGGTGGTGGTTCTGCTATGAATTCATCTTTTGTTGGTTCTTCTATTAAATATAATACTGATGGTTTAGGTTTTAATGGTTCATTTAGTTCTACTACTAATGCTGGTAATGGTGGTGGTGCTGGCGGTGTTGATTTTAATAATAGTCAACATTTTACTTCTGACTTTACTAATAATTCTATTTCTTATGCTAGTGGTGGTATTGGTGGTTTTCAATTTGATTCTAATTTTATTGATTATGGTTTAGGTTCTGGTGGTGGTGGTGCTCCCGCTTCTGAAAATAATAGTTCTCTTTGGCAGTCCGGTGAAAATGGTAATGATGGTATTATTATTATTAAATATTCTCTTGATAATTATTATTTATTAAATTATAATAATTATTCTTATTCTACTAGATGGTCTTCTTCTGATTTTATTAATGAACCTTTTCAAGTTTTTAATAATGATACCAATTTATTTGGTTGTTGGAAAAATAATCAATTTAATTCTGATGGTTCTTATATTAATTTAAATAAATTATTTATATCTTCAGCCTCTACACCTGATTTTGGTGAATGGATTATTATTAAATTTCATTATTCATTTTATCTTAAAGATATTAAATTTTTATTAAAAGATAATATTCTATTAAATAATGTTATTATTGGTGCTACTAATTTTGATGATATTAATAATGATACTATTTTAAATCATAAATTTAATAAATTAAATTTATCTACTTATAATATCTCTTCTATTTATGATAATCAAAAAATTTCTATTAATGATAATAATACTAAATATAATACTTATGCTATTTTAATCTCTAATATTTCTAATTCTTTATCACTTAAAATTAATAATATTGAATTATTTGGTGATATTAATAATTGGGAAGATTCTTTAATTAATTAAATTATTATTTATTATTAGAATGAAAGAAAATACTATATTTATTTCTATAGCTAGTTATAGAGACCCTCTTTGTACAGATACCATTAAATCTATTTATGATAATGCTAAATATCCTCATAATGTTTTTTTAGGTATCTGTCAACAAAATAAACCTGGTGACCTTCATTGTCTTCATAATCTTGATAATTTCCCTTATAAATCTAATATTCGTATTAATGAATTATCTTATGAATATGCTAAAGGTCCTACTTATGCACGATATATTTGTTCTAAATTATGGAATAATGAACAATATTTTTTACAAATTGATAGTCATACTAAATTTACTAAAAATTGGGATATTAAATGTATTTTCGCTATTGAATCTTTAAAAAAATATAATATCTCTCAAAAACCTGTTCTCAGTCACTATCCACGCAATTATAATGATGTTCATACTATTTCTGATAAAGATAAATTTAATGTAACTTATATTCGTAAATTCTCCACTATCACTCACGATGTTATTAAATTTGAAGGGGCACATTATGTTAATACTAATAATTCTTTTATTAAAACTCCTTTCGTCACTGGTTGTTTCTTATTTCTTGAATCTTCTTTCTTAAATGAAATACCTTTCGATCCTAATCTTGATTATCTTTACACTGGTGAAGAAGTTTTACATTCTTTAAGATTTTTTACTTTCGGTTATGATGTTTTTATTCCTAATCAAAATATCGTTTTTCATAATTATATTCGTAAAGGACAACCTAAACTTTGGGATGATGTTAAAAATTATAATAATCTTAAAAATACTATACTTATTAAAGTTTCTAATGTTTTTAAATCTAAAAATAATAATGATGCTAATCTTATTTTAGGCAATTATGGACTTGGTAATGTTAAAACTATTTCCGATTTTATTAATACTATTCAATCATATCGTTAAATAATTCTTTTAATTTATTTATTTTTTCTCTATCTCTTTTTATTTTACATTTATTTATTTCATATCTTATTTTTAAATCACCTCTATTTGTTTCATTATTATATATTGGTAATCCTTTCCCTCTATATATATATTCTTTATTATTTAATATTACTCCATTCTCTTCCGTATTTATTTTTATTTTCGTATTATTAAAATATTCTATCTCTATCTCTTTACCTATTATTGAATCTAATAATGATATTTTACAATTATATAATAAATTATTTCCTTCTCTTTTAAAATTATATTTATCTTCTACTGATATTATTATTATTAAATCTCCTTCCTTTTGTTTTGATGTCTTTGGTTGTTCTCCTAGTCCTTTAAATACTGTTCTATAATTATTCTCAAATCCCGCTTTCACTTTTAATTGTGCTACATGCTCCTTATTATATATTCCTTCTCCTTTACATTCTTTACAATTTTTATTTTCTATTTGTATTTCTCCTCTACCTTTACATTTATTACAAGGTCCTTCTGATATTTGTTGTAATATTCCTAAATTATGTATTCTTTTTATTACTCCATGACCATCACAATTATCACATTTTTTTCGACATTTTAAACAATGTTTCCTTATATTTATTTTTATTGATTTATCTATTCCATTATATACATCTTCTAAATTTACTCCTATTGTTTTTGTTATATCATTACATTTCATATTCATATTTCTATTTCTCATATTAAAATTAAAACTAAAATCTCCAAATGGATCTCCTCTCATCCCTCCATGACTAAATCCACCCATTCCACCTCTTCCTCCAAAAAAATGTGAAAATATATCTTCTGGATTTATTTCATTATTTCCTTCCTCATAATTATCTCCTAATTGATCATATTTCCTCTTTTTATCTTCATCTGATAATACTGAATATGCATTTGTTATCTCTTTAAATAATTCTGCATACTCTTTATTATCTGGATTTTTATCTGGATGATATTTTAATGCACTTTTATGATACGCTATTTTTATGTCTTTTTGTGATGGATTGTTTTCCTTATTTAAACCTAATAATTCATAATATTTATATGACATCTTATTTTATTTAACATTCTTTATTTTTATATATTTATTAATATAGAATGGTACTTAAAAATAAACCTACTAAAAAACTCGTTGTAAAACCTACTAAAAAACCTGCTAAAAAACCTGCTAAAAAACCTGCTAAAAAACCTATGGTAAAATCTACTAAAAAACCTGCTGTAAAACCTACTAAAAAACCTGCTGTAAAACCTACTAAAAAACCTGTGGTAAAACCTACTAAAAAACCTGCTGTAAAACCTACTAAAAAACCTGTGGTAAAACCTACTAAAAAACCTGTGGTAAAACCTACTAAAAAACCCATAAATAAAAAAAAAACTATAACTAATAAAAAAGGTGCTGGTTTGTTTAAAGGTATAAGACGAAATATACAACGATATCGTTATAAAACTACAAATAAAAAAGGAAATCCTAACCAATATCGTTTTCCTTTATTTAAAAAAGAACTATCTAATGAAAAATTAAAATTAGAATTAGAAAAAGATTTAAGATATTATATTGGAAAATATAATTTATTAAATAGAAAATGTTTACTTAAACTTAAAATATTATATGGTAAAGAACACACCATTTTTCAAAATGTAAAATTTGAAAAGCTAAATAATACTAAAAATCAATTTTTAAATACTTTAAATATTTTTAATAGTGAAAATTTACTTAATTATATGAAAAATAGCTATAATGATCAAATAAATTCATTAAAAAAAAATATTAAAGATTATTATGATATTGCAATCTATGATATGTTAGTAAATAATATTACAACTTTTTCAAAATTAAAAGAAAATATAGATAAACTAGAACCAGAAAACTTAAAGATAAAAAATAAAATTTTATTAAAATTAAGGAAATATTTAGAAAAAATTAAAAAATATGTTAATGGTATAGATAAGACTATTAAAACATATAATAATAATAGTGATGATAAAATTGATACAGAAATAAGTAAAAAATTATATAATACCATATATATATATACATTTGTTATACAAATGTATAATCATTGTCATGATGGTACATATATTTTAGATGAAATTAACAGCAAAGATAATGAACTATTTAAATATATTAATAATAAATTTAAAGAAAATAGAACTTATAAAGATATTTTTCGTATTAAAGATTCTAAATGTTATGATTTTAATGATCTAACTAATGATCTAACTGATGATTTAATAAGTAATAGTGATAAAGACTTAAATAGATCAATAAACAGTATATATTTCGAACAATGGAATGACCATAGAGATTTAATATATCTAATTATAAATCCTATAGAATTAGATGATACTAAGTCTTCTTCCGACACAGTCTCTAATCCAGTGTCTGATGATACAGCACAATCCTCCCCTGCAGAAACAGTCATTCCACAACAAGCGACTGTTTCATCACACTTTCCTACAGGACAATCAAATACTGTACCCAATATTAAATTACCTAACCTTGGAGCATCAATGCCTACTATAGCATCAAAATACACCCCTACTGCAGTACCAGACACTACACCACACGGTTTAAAAGGTGGTAAAAAAAAACAAAAAAAACAAAAAAAACCAGAAAAAGATAAATCAAAAAAAACTAAAAAAGAGAAATCCAGAAAAGATAAAAAAAAATAAAAAAATATTATAATAAAGTAAATGGAAATATTAAATTATAATACAATTGATGTACAAAAATATAATATTAATAATGTTATAGATAATATATTATATAAAAATATAAATTATGAAGAAAATGATAAATATATATATTATTTATTACAAAATTTAGAGTTAAATAAAAGTAAAGAAAAAAAAGAAGATACGGTATATGTAAAATATGAAAAAAATTTAGAATATAAAAATATAAAATTACCAAGTATAAAAAATTCAAAGAAACTAATAATATATGAAAAAGAAAGTAAAAAACATAAATTAATATCAGTAGAAGAAGAATTAAATGTAAAAATATTAAATTATTTAATTAATTATATAAAAAATTTAAAATATATATTGGGAGTATTAAATAATTTAGTAATATATATAATAAAAAATAAAGGGTCAGAATCACTTATAATAAAAGAAATATTAAAAATAATAGATAAAATATTATTATATAGTTATATAATAAATACTAATATTTCAATTGTGAAATTAATAATAAAGAAATTTAATAAAACGGATGAATTAAAATTATTAGTAGAAAATGAATTAAAAATAATAGAAGAAAAAACATTAAAATTAGAAAAAAATTTAAATATAACAAGAACAAATATAATACAAAAGATAACATTAAATGAGATGCATTTACAAAGATTATTAACTAATGTAGCGACAATAATTTTACCATTATCATTATTAATAGGATTATTATCATTACCATATAAAAATATGCCATTTAAAGAAAATGATAATGGATTAATAATATTAATATTAATATTATTAATAGTAGGATATTTATTATATTATTTAATAAATAAATATAAATATAACTTATTGTAAACAACATTTATTATTAATACATTTAAAATTATCTCTACATTCAAAATTAGATGTACAAGTACTACCACATTTATTATTAAAAGTTTCAAAACAATAAAAATTATTAAAATAAATTAAAATAATATAAACAATAAGTAATAAATTAATAATGTTTAAAATATAAGAAAAAGACATTATTCTATATAAAATAAAGAAAAAATTATTTTTTAATTAATTTATCAATATTTTCATATTTATCATTTCTACAATTTGGATTACCTAAAAAAAAGGTATAATAACTAAATTTAATTTTTCTATAATTCATTTCTTTTTTTTTTAAAAAGAAATAAATTACAACACCAAAAATAGTAATAATAGCGGCAATAATAAGTAAAATATTATTAATAAAAACTAAATCATTAATAAGTTTAGTATTATTAATATCATTTAAAGATTTTAATTTTTTAATTCTTATATCAATAATATACATAGCAAAGAAAATAATAATAATAATAATAGTAATAATAATATGTGTTTTAGTAGTCAAAACAAACCAAATATATAAAATGACACTATAAAAGATAGCTAATAATAATTTATTATAATTATCAATATCGAATGAAATAAAAACAACTAAAAACATTAATGTTAAAAAAGCGAAAAGATGTTTAATTAACATATTATTTTGTAATAATTGTCTAAATTTACAACCAAAAACTTCACCAATAAAATTACAAGCAATAATTAAATAAATAGCAAAGAATGCTTCATAAGGAATATTATCAAAATATTGCATAATATTCTTTCTATAAATAAAATAGAAAAAAATAAATGAATATAATAAATAAATATGAGGAAATAAAATATATATATGAGAAATGTATAAGAGATATAGAAAATTTTTTTAAAAAAACTAATATAGGTATAATATATAGAACATATCCATCAGACTATATAAAATATAAATAATATAAAGGATAATTATTATTAACATAAGAATAAAATAATGACAATAAAAAAAATATTTCATATATCAGATATACATATTAGAAATGGAGATATAATATATAGTAGATATGAAGAATATAAGACAGTATTTAATAATTTATTTAATTCATTAAATAATGATATAATAAATTTAAAATTAAGAAAAGAAGAATATTTAATAATATTAACAGGAGATATATTTCATAATAAAAATAATATAGGGAATTATGGTTTAATGTTATATAAGATATTAATAGAGAATTTAACAAAAATAGGATTAACAATAATATTTGAGGGTAATCATGATAGTGTGCAACATGAATTAAATCAACCATCATTAGTGTCATCAACAATAGGAATAGATAATTTAATAGTATTAAAAGAAACGAAATCATTTATAATAGATAATATAGGATTTTCATATGTATCAATAAGAGATACATTAGATAATTTTTCAAATACAGGAAGAAAATTAAATTTAAAACCATTTCCAGAAATAGAAAAAAAAGTAAAATATAAAATAGCATTATTTCATGGAACATTTGCAAATATAAAATTATATAATGGTACAAATATAGGATCAGAATCGAATCCATATCCATTTGAATGGATAAAAGATTTTGATTATGCATTATTAGGAGATATACATTTAAGACAGAAAGGGAATTATAAATCAGGATTAATATGGTGTTATAGTGGATCATTAATTCAACAAAATTTTGGAGAAGATATAATAGAACATGGATATGTAATATGGAATTTAGAAGAGAAAGAAATATATGAAAGAAATGTATTAAATAATAAAGGAAAAATAATATTAAAAGAAATAGAAGAAAAAATATATTTAAGAAAAACAAATAAATTTTATGATTTAGAAAAATATATAGAAGAAAATTTTAATTTATTTCCAAAAAATTTAGAAATAAAATTTTTATCAAGTTTTAATTATGAAAATTTTGATAAAATTATGAATAAATATAAAATTAATTATAATATTATAAATAATGTAAATAATAATATTGATATAAAAACGAATAATATATTTAATAATTGTTTTAATAATTATAATGAAATTGATAAAGAAAATATGATAATATATTTTGAAAAACATTTAGAAAAGGAACAATATATAAAATTATTAGATATTTTTAAAGATTATGATAAATTATTATTTAATATAGAAGAATATCCAAAAGAATTAGAAGAAGAATGTTTAAAAAAAAATAAAGAATTATCAATATTAATAAATAATTGTAGATTATCAGAAGATAATGTTAATAATAAAAATAATTTTATAATAAAGTATATAGAATGGAATAATTTATTTTGTTATAGTAGTAAAAATTGGATAAATTTTAATAATTTATCAAATTCATCATTTATTATATCAGGTAAAAATGGAATAGGTAAATCAGCAATATATGATATAATAATATTAGCGATATGGGGGGAAATAACAAAAAATAAACAAAATGAAATAACATCAGGTATAATAAATTATAATTCAGATATAGGTTCAACAATAATAGATATATATTCAAATAATGAAACATATAGAATAAAAAGAATATTTAAAAAAAGACAAGATAATCCATTATTAATAAAAATAAATACATATTTATATCATAATAATAATAATGATTTTATTTTAATAAAAAAAGATACTGCATGTAAAGAATATATTAATAATATATTTGGAACAATAGATCTATTTTTATCATCATCAATGATAACACAAAATATAGATTATGATATATTAAAAATGAATTATAAAGAATGTACAGAATTAATAGATAAGGCAACAAATATTCAATATATATATAATTTATATAATTTATTTAAAAATGTATTAAATAAATATAAAGATTTTAATAAAATTACTACATCAAAAAAAAATGTTTATAAAGAATTAGTAAATAATTTTTCAAATAAATATGATAATAATTATATAAAAGAATGTAAATCAAAATTAGATATTTTAAATAAAAATAAAATAGATTTAATTAATATTTTAAATTCACTATCAGTTTCAATTGATAAAGATATTATATTTGTTAATTATAATATTTTAATTGAAAAATTAGGAAAAATAAATATAAATACAATAGAAGAATATAATTTATTATTAGATGAATTTAATGAATTAAAATATTTTTTTAAAAATAATAATATTGATGATGATGAAATTAATAATAATTATGAAATATATGATAGTAATATACATATTAATAATGATAATGTAATTGAGAAACCTTGTGATTTATTAATATTAGAAAATGAAAAAAAAGAATTAGAAAATTATAATGATTTTATTAATTTATATCCAGATAATAATATTAAAGAATTAGATAATATATTAATAAATAATAAATCAATTTATTCAAAATTAGAATTAGAATTAAATAATATAAATAATATTAAACCTAATTATATTGAAAAACCATTATATAATTATAATGAAATTATAGATAAAATAAATTATATATTTAATAATAATATAAATGATTTTATAATATTTTATAATAAAA
>MDTA01101012.1_pt1 | contig 26829 bp, 39 predicted proteins | sample 811151 | NCBI WGS metagenome assembly MDTA01 (sample SAMN05326648, study PRJNA326480) | marine metagenome | isolation source: seawater | place: Indian Ocean: South | collected 2010 | reverse complement strand
TCTCAGTTTCATCAACATTTGTGTATAACAGGTGGCGAACCTTTGATGACTACAGGACAAAATGCTACAATAGGAATATATGAAGAACTACAAAGACAAGGTAATCTGCCAGGCAGTATGACATTTGAAACTAATGGTACACAACAGTTACGTCCAGACTTTTTAGATTGGGCACGTAGGATTGATACAGAAATATTTTTTAGTGTGAGTCCTAAACTATGGAGTGTATCAGGTGAAAAACCTGATAAGGCAATAAAACCAGAAAAAGTTGGCGAATACTATGAACTTAGTCAAAAAGGACAACTAAAGTTTGTGGTTGGTAATAATGATGAACAATGGGAAGAGATGGAAGATGTAGTTGCACAGATGCGTAGTGCAGGTGTTAAATGGCCAGTGTGGATTATGCCTGTAGGTGCTCGTTCAGAAGAACAAGAAGCAACTGCTGGAGATGTCGCGGCTAGAGCATTTAAACGTGGATACAATGTAGCGGCAAGGGTTCATGTATACTTATTTGGCAATGCAATAGGAACTTGATATGTTACAATATATAAAAAATTTATTCGTAAAGAAAAAAGACAAGGAACCATTTTATCATCCTTATCCAACAAGTGAATTGAATACTATACGTGAATATAAAAACAAACAACATGAAAAAGCAATGAAGGCAAAAATTATAAAAGATCCTTCGGATGATATTAGAAAGGCAGGATGGTAAATGGAACAATTATTGTCAATTTGGTTGGTTGAATTAGTTTTTATAATTGTTATAACAGGAGCAATTTTATGAAAGATTGGTTAAAAAAAGTTACAGGATTTGATAAGGAACAAAAAAAATTAGAAAGTCTAAAAAAAGAAGTTGAAGAACAAGAAAATAAATTACTTAAGAAAAAAGATCCTAAGGCATTAGCAACAAAAAAAGGTGAGCCATGGGTAAATGTTTTAGATGTGCAGGTTAACAAAGATAATATAAGAAATGGATTTTTTGAATTAGATTGGAATAAGCATTTTATTGAACAATTAATTAAAGAAGGCTATGGTGAAGAAGCAGATCCTGAAGAAGAAATAGTCGATAGATGGTTTAGAGATATAGTATACAATATGTTACAAGAAGAAGGCCTTGATACTAATCGTAGTGCAGGTTATATAAATGTGATTCCAATTGATAAAGGAAAAAGTCAAGTATCATGATGCGAGATGATTTAATGGTACAACAACAAGTAGAAACACCTTGGCAACATATGGTAGGTGTAATATGCCTTAATTGTACAGGTAGAAAACAAGTAAAAAAAGTTTTGCCTATTCTTTTTACTGTAGCACCTACTCCTGTACATTTTCTAAATACACCAGAAAAAACTGTTAAACGTATAATAAAAAGTTTAGGTATGGTTGATGTAAGGTATAAACGTTTAGCACGAATGACAAAAGACTTCTTGACATGGGACGGAAAAGATGCTAGTATGTTATATGGAATTGGGAAATATGGAAGTGACAGTTATAAATTGTTTTACAAAAATGAAATTCCTGATGATATTGGAGACCATGAACTTAAACGATATGTTAGAGAAGAATTAAATGAACACTTATATATTAGTTGATACTGCAAATACATTTTTTAGAGCAAGACATGTTGTTCGCGGAGACGTAGATACTAAAGTTGGTATGTGTTTGCACATAACATTAAATAGCATTAGAAAAGCATGGAACGATTTTGATGGTTCGCATGTTGTTTTTTGTTTAGAAGGTCGTAGTTGGCGTAAAGACTATTATGAACCTTACAAACGTAACCGTAAAGAAGCAAGAGATGCTCTTACACCAAAAGAACAAGAAGAAGATAAAGTGTTTTGGGAAATTTTTGATGAATTTAAAGACTTTATCACTGAAAAAACAAACTGTACTGTTTTACAAAATCCTCAACTAGAAGCAGATGATCTTATTGCAGGTTGGATACAAGCACATCCTAATGACAATCATGTTATTATTTCTACAGACGGAGATTTTGCACAATTAATAGCACCAAATGTTAGACAATATAACGGAGTAATGAATACTATTATTACTCATGAAGGTTATTTTGATGATAAAAAAAGACAACCTATTATTGATAAAAAAACTGGAGATCCTAAGCCAGCACCAGATCCTGAATTTATGTTATTTGAAAAATGCATGAGAGGTGATACAAGCGATAATATATTTTCTGCATATCCAGGCGTTAGAAAAAAAGGCACAAAGAACAAAGTAGGATTATTAGAAGCATTTGCAGATAAACACAAAAAAGGCTATAATTGGAATAATATGATGCTACAACGTTGGACAGATCACAATGGTGAAGAACATAGAGTATTAGAAGATTACAATAGAAACGTTTTATTATGCGATTTGACTGCACAGCCTAAAGATATAAAAGAAATAATTATAAATACTATTTCCGATGCAAGTACAAAAAATATTTCGCAAGTAGGTATGAGGCTTATGAAATTTTGTGCAAAATGGGATATGCAACGAATAGCAGACCAAGCATCGCAATATGCTACACCGTTACAAGCAAAATATTTAAAATAATATATAAGGAGAAACATATGAAAATTTTTAACTTTATTGTATGGCTTTTTGATTTTGGTACAATGCCAAATTATAACAAAAGATATCTGGCATACGTGGCTTTAGGTATTGGAGGATTATTTTTTACATTATATGCACCAATTTTAACATTATTTTTAATGTTTATTGATCTATCAGTAGATATATTGTTAGGTAAATGGCAAGAGTTCACTATTGAGACAGAAGAAAAAAAGTCTAAAAAAACTCCGCCAACTAGAAAAATGATGATGGAATAATTAAATGACTTTAAAAGCAAAACCTGTATTGGCAGATAAATTTTGGATAGTTGAGAAAGAAGGTGTCAAAATTGGCACACTTAGCAAAGACGACGAAGGATTTGTAATTACACAAAGCGGCAAAATAAATCTGTATAAAAGCGAAAATGCTTTGAAAAAAACTTTTGGAAAAGATTTCTTAATTGCAAGTGTTAAAAAAGAAACAAAAACAAAAGATAAAAAGATATTATCAGTACATGGATATCCAACAAAAACCGTTCCATTTAACAGTATGTTTGATGTAAATCAAAAATTGCCTTTATTCACCAAAAGTGACAAAAGTAATAGTATCTATTGTGCAGGTTATTATTTGATTAAATTTAATATAAATTGGCTAAAAAGTTTTTGTCCAAAATTAATTACATTAGAAAGAAATCAATATCAAGGTCCTTTTAAAACAGACATAGAAATGAAAGCGGCACTTAAATTATGCAGATAACACCTCTAAATACAATGCCTATTCAGGCTTTTATTCAGCAGGTACAAACCGCAGAAAATAGTAGATCAAATGATGTCAGATTAGATATCAATACTGCAAAAAATTTAGCATTTACTTTAGGTTTAGTAATGTCAAGATTAGAAGGAGAATTAGAAAGTCTTGTATCACAGAATAAAGGAAGTGCTAATTTACAAGATATAGAAGTAAAAATAGGATCTTCTAATGCAGATTGGAAGTAATTTAAGTTTTCCTACTCAAAAGATGATAAATATATGCGTACATTACTTGGAGACATATATGAGTAGACCTAAACCTACTGTACTATTAGAATACACAAATCCGTCTAATTATAAGATGGAACAGGTGTTGGATGCAGATGCTATATGGGCAGTATTTTATAAAGACAAGCCTTTTAATTTAAAAAGTTCAAATAGTCTTACAAATTATCCTGGTCCTAAATATAAAAAAACAAGTTTTTCAAATCCAGGTCATGCTTTAAATTTAGCAAAAAAACTTAATGAACTATTTAAATCAGAAGAATTTACTGTAGTAAAACTTACTTCTGGTGAAATAGTAAATGGTTAATAAAATTGCTTATACTAGACTTTTTTTAAAAGAGTTAGGAAAATCTTCAAACGAAGAAGCAATAAAAGAATATTTACCATTATGGTGGAAAAATACAAGAGATAAAAAAGAAGGCGGTCTTAGGTTAACTGAGGCAGGTTACGATATATTAGAAAAAATAAATCTGCATACGTATACTATTCCTTATCCTAAAGAAATGCCCGTAACCACACAAGTAATAATTTATTTAGATAAGTTTATAGATTGCCCTTACTTTCTAACTAATAAATATATAATCGTGACTAATGAAAAAAAGGCAGTAGAATTAACTTTGTTTAGTGGTGATGTGAGAAAATATGGTTTACGTAAAGCAATGACAAGATCTAAAAAAGAAAATGATTGATTTACACGGATATCACATACACGAAGCATGGAAACATTTTAATAAAGGCATTGAACAAAATTATTATAATAACTATAGAAACAAAGTAACAGTAATTACAGGACAAGGAGTAATAATGCGTGAATTTCCTACATGGGCACAAAATCATCCATTAGTAAAAGAAATTAGGCAACAACCTCACAATCCTGGAAGTTTTTCTGTAATTTTATTAAGGAGGAAAAAATGAATAATATTATCGAAACAAATTTTGGTAAAAAAGTTGATATTAGCAGAATGGCAAATAGTTCTGCATCAAATATTGTCAAGCAAGGTGCATTTTATGTATTTTCAATAAGGCTTTCTACAGAAGATGTAAGAGAATATTCTTTTACAAACAGAGATAGAGCAGTATCAATGCGTCAAGTTTTGATAAGCCATATGGAACAAAGATTAATAAAAGAAACAAAAAAAGTAATAAACGGTTAATAATATGATAATAGGCATAGGCTGTGATCACGCAGGTTTTCATTTGAAAGAACGTGTGAATAAATGGTTATTGAAAAATAATTATAATATTAGGGATTTTGGAACAACTACAGAAGAAAGTGTAGATTATCCTGATTTTGCACATGCAGTATCACAATCAATAGAACAGGGTTATACCAACATGGGTGTATTAATTTGTGGTACAGGAATAGGTATGACCATGTCTGCAAATAGACATAAAGGAATACGTGCGGCACTTTGTAAAGATGGTAATGCATGTGAGATGGCAAGAAAACATAACGATGCAAATATATTGTGTATAGGTGCTAGGAATACAAATCCAGCAATTTTATTTGATATGTTAGGTTGTTTTTTTAATACTGAATTTGAAGGTGGCAGACATCAAAAAAGAATAGAAAAAATTTAATAAAATTAAAAAAAAAGGTTGACCTTTGCGTTATAATGTTCTAATATGTATACATAGGCACTGATAACAATGTAGGGAAAACAAAATGGAAAACTTAGCACTTAGAACTGTCACACCAAATGGTGCAAAAAAGAGTATTTTTAGGGCATTTAAAAAGAAAAGACCACTTTTTATCTGGGGTCCTCCAGGTATTGGTAAATCGGAAATTGTACAACAAATTGGTGATTCACTAGAAGCACCAGTAATTGACATTAGATTGTCATTATGGGAACCAACAGATATTAAAGGTATCCCTTACTTTGATTCAAATGTAGGAAAAATGGTATGGGCATCACCTGCCGAACTTCCAGATGCAGAATTTGCATCAAAGCATAAAAATGTAATTTTGTTCTTAGATGAAATGAACTCAGCGGCTCCGGCTGTACAAGCCGCGGCTTATCAGTTGGTTCTTAATCGTAGAGTAGGACAATATGTTTTACCTGACAATGTATTAATTGTTGCGGCAGGTAATCGTGAAGCCGATAAAGGTGTTGTATATAGAATGCCTGCTCCGTTGGCTAATAGATTTGTACATTTAGAACTAGCAGTTGATTTCAATGATTGGTTCCAGTGGGCAGTTGATAACGAAATACATGCTGATGTAGTTGGTTATTTGCAATTTAGCAAAAAAGATTTATATGATTTTGATCCTAAATCTCCTAGTCGTTCATTTGCAACGCCTAGATCTTGGACTTTTGTATCGGAACTTTTAGACGATTCCGAAGAAGATGAAATTACAACCACTGATCTTGTAAGTGGATCTGTTGGTGAAGGTTTAGCGGTTAAATTTATGGCACACCGTAAAGTTGCAGGAGCAATGCCTAATCCTACTGAAATATTAGAGGGTAAGGTTAAAGAATTGAAACAGAAAGAAATCAGTGCCATGTATTCCCTTACTGTTTCACTTTGTTATGAACTAAAGCAAGCATCAGATAGTGGTGACAAAAAGTTTGACTCAAAAGTTAATAACTTTTTAAGATTTGCAATGGACAACTTTGATACTGAATTAGTAGTTATGGGTATAAAAGTTGCACTAACACAATACTCACTTCCGATTGATCCGGATGAAGTGGAGTGTTTTGACGAGTTTCATAATAGATATAGTAAATATATCAAAGCGGCTCAAGCAATTTAGTGTCAACTGTGGGAGGTTTTTTATAAATCTCCCACTTTTTCTCTTGACATTTAATTTAAATACTGTTATATTAAATATATAGGCTAACAAAGAGGGATACAAAATGACAATATCACAAGCAAATACAGAAGGTGAATTCCAAGCAGAAATGAATGATATTATAATGGGCGAAAATGCAGATGTAAATCATATGCCAGTGCCTGGATCAATTCCTCGTCCTACTACAGGAGATGAAGTACAAGATATAATGGAAGAGGCTAAAAAAGTATTTAAAGCATGGTCTCCTAATCCAGATATTACAGAAGAAGAATTAGACCGTATGCGGTCTGAAGTAAAAGATAAAATTATTACTGCAAGAGTAAAATTATTACTTAGATATCCCTTTTTTGGAAATATGGCTACAAGGCTTATTATAGAAGAAGGAGACGATTGGTGTCCAACTGCGGCTACAGATGGTCGTTACATGTATTACAATGTACAATTTTTCTATAAGATGAATATAGATGAAACAATGTTTGTGATTGCACATGAAATATTACATTGTGTCTACGATCATATAGGTCGTAGAGAAGATAGAAATCCTAAATTACATAATATTGCGGCAGATTACAAAGTGAATAATACACTTGTTCATGAACGTTGTGGCAAAATGCCACATTTTGTTCAAGGTTACCAAGACTTTAAATACAATGATTGGACAAGTGAAGAAATTTATGATGAGTTATTTAAAGAGTTTGAAAATTCTTTAGAGGATTTAGAAGCATTAGGCGAATTGTTAGATGAACATGTTGACTGGGGAGATACAGAAGGCGAAGAAACTACTAGTGCATCTGGAGGTACTCAAGGCAAGGCATCTAAAAAGAAAGGTCCTCCAAGAAAATATTCTAAAGAAGAACTTAGGAAAATTAGAGATGAGATAAAGGACTCAATGCTACAATCTGCTCAGGCGGCAGGTGCTGGTAACGTTCCTGGAGATGTTGCTAGATTAATTAAAGAATTAACTGAACCTAAAATGAATTGGCAGGATTTTGTCGAACAACAAATACAATCAACTATAAGAGATGATTATACATTTATTCGTCCATCACGTAAAAGTTGGCAATCAGGAGCAATTCTTCCTGGTATGAATTTTGCTCAAACTATAGATGTTGCCTTAGGACTTGATATGAGTGGTTCTATAGGTGATTTGCAAGCACGAGATATGATATCCGAAGTGCATGGTATGATGCAACAATATTCAGAATATAGAATACAAATATGGTGTTTTGATACTAAAGTATATAACTATGATGTTTTTACACATGATGATGGTCGCGATATTACCGAATACAATATAAAAGGAGGCGGTGGTACTGACTTTGAATGTAATTGGGAGTACATGAAAGAACACGATATTCAGCCTAAAAAATTTATTATGTTTACTGATGGATATCCATTTGGTAGTTGGGGCGATCCTGAATATTGTGATACATTATTTGTAATTCATAGTCATCATGATAAAAATTTAAAAGCACCGTTTGGAATGACAACACACTATGCAAATAACTAATTTTAAAAAACCAACTTATTATCAAATTACAAACGAAAGGAGGGTAAAATTTTGTCCTCCTAGTTTTGCTACTCTTAAAATTGAAAGAAGTTATAATTTAGAAAAAGCAATAATAAATTGGATAGAAGATAATTTAAGTGGAAGATACTACTTTGGTATAGATGTTACACTTGATAAAGATAATAAAATACTTTCAATTTTTAAAGTTGGATTTGAAAGTCATAAAGAACAAAGTTTCTTTTCGCTTGCTTGTCCACATTTGAAGTATCAGTAAAAACCATAAAATAAATATTTTGAGAAGGAGTAAATAATGGTAGAACCACAAAACCCAAATCCACAACAAACACAAGCAAATCCTAATGATTTGACTATTCAGGATCTTGCAATATTAAAAAATATTATAGAGATGTCTACAGAAAGAGGCGTGTTCAAAGCACCCGAACTTGCCACTGTCGGAAGTGTTTTTAACAAACTAGAAGCATTTTTGAAAAATGTGGAAGAACAAGCAAAAGCGGCTCAAGAAGGTCAAGCGGCGGCACAACAACCACCAGTAGACCCTGCACCTCAAGCAGAACAAATTGATCCTGCAACAGAACAAAAGGAGTAATAAATGGCAAATCTAAAACATACAGGGAGGCTAAAAAACAATCAACGAAAATGTGCAGTAGCATATAGAGTTGTTCCAGGCGAACCTGAAAGTTGTCTTGTTGTTCAGACTGAAAGTTTAATGGCAGAAGAGCATGATTCTTTAATTAATCTTATTGAATCTGCGGCTGGTCAAGAAGCATATGAATTAGGCGAAGCAATGGCAAGAACACAACTACCTGATGGCAGAAATATGCTTGCTGGATTTCATACTACAGGAAAATTTACAAAACTTCCTACTAATTTGGTGGAAATGACTCCAAATAATGTCACAACAATTCTTTTATCAGAACTTAATGAGCAAATTGCAGAACAAAAAGGTGTGACAATAAATGATCTTGCAATACCAGACTCTGCTGGACAAACAAAACCAGAATCTAAAGATGCTCCTGTAGATGCAAGTACTATGTATTCAACAGATACACCTGCTCCTAGCACTGGAGGAGATGTTCTAAGTGATGAAGATTTAGCGGCATCATATAGATCACAAGCAGATGCAATGTTTAAAGAAGCAAAACGTCTTAGAGAACAAGCAGAAGAACTAGTCCCTACAAAGAGAAAGTCAAAGGCTAGTGCCTGACAAAACTGTAGATAAAGATGAAAAATATTGGCAAGACATATTTAATACTGTAAATTTTGATTATTTGCCAGTAGAATATTTAAACTCTTTACTAGTAAAATTTAAAGATGGAAGAAATTGGGAGATTGATTTACGTTCAAAAGAACAAGAACGTAAGTCAAACGATAAAATCCTACAAGATTTTTTCCAACAATACAATAAAGAAATTGTACATATAGACTTTCGTGTAGACTTAAAAAAAGTAAAAAATGATGTATCTAAACGTACAAAACGATTTCTTAAGTTTAACAAATAAATCAATTTGGCATAAATACTACTAGAAGAACTTCTATAGGAGAAATCTAAATGGCATTCAGATTAAGACGCGGAACCGATGCAGAAAGGCAATCAATAACGCCAAAAGATGGTGAGATGATATGGACTACAGATAATAAAGAATTATATGTAGGTGATGGCACAACAGTAGGCGGCAATAAAATAACAGGGATACAAACACAAAGTTTTGCCCAACTAAGTCAAAATTTGGCATTAGGTGGATATACAATCAATGGTACAGGGGCAATTAACATAAGTGGTAATGTTACTGCAACACAATTAGTAGGTGACGGATCACAAATTACAAATATAAATGCGTCAAATTTAAATGTCTCAGATCTCGTTGTTGAAGGTGGAAATTATAAACTATCTGTTGTAGGAAATGATAGTAGTATAATTGTTGATTACAACACTAATAATATTTCAGCAAATAATATAACTGCCACAGGAACAATTTTTGGTCATTTAGACGGAGATTTAGAAGGTTCTGTATATAGTGATACATCTACACTCGTTATAGATGGTACAACTGGTGATATACATGCAAGTACTTATGTCAATAATGATGGACTTTTTACAATTGATGGTTCTGGAAGTGCAGGAAAACATAGTACATTTAGAGTAAAAGGCGGTAATCCAGCATCAGTTAGTGCTGGCAGTACAATTCAAATGACTCGTGAAGATACCTCGGCAGATTTGTCTACAGATGCAAATATGGTATATGGTAAATTACAATGGGCAAGAGTTGATACAAATGGCACAAGAATTTCAGCACAAATTGTAGGAGATCCAAATAGAGTATGGATGGGCCAATCAACAGATGGTGGTGCATTTCCTCCTTCTAATATTTTTGCAATGACAGAAGATGGTAAATTTGGATTTGGTACTTATTCGCCTACAGAAGAATTTCAGGTAGACAGGAAAGCAACATTCAATCAAACAATCACATTACCAAAATTTGCAAATAGTGGAGATGCAGAATCATCACCTATAGCAGGTGATGTATATTACAATACATCTGTAAATAGATTTTGGATATATAATGGTACTGCTTGGCAATTCCCATTAATTGCTACAGAAGGCGAAACTTATCTACCAAACACACTTCCTATTCAACAACCAAATTATACCACAACACAAAGAAATTCTGCACTGACAGGTGCTCAGCAAGTAGGTGTAAGTTTTTACAATACAACAGTAGGAATGCAACAAATATGGAACGGCACTACTTGGGCAAATATTCCTCAAGATGGCGGAACATTTAAAGGTGACGTTGTAGGTAGTATTGCTATAGACGACAGTAGTAAGGTTTTAGATGGCACATCAGGAGCAATTACTGCACCAGGTACTGTACAACTTGCATCTTACACAACTGCTCAACGAGATGCACTCACAGCCGCAAATGGAATGATAATTTATAATTCACAAACAAACAAATTCCAAGGCTATGAAAATGGTTCTTGGGCAAACCTAATTTAACAAATTACTATCTTTAATAATATAAGTACAGTATGAACCTAGATGACATACTTCTAAATGGAGTAGAAATTACTAGTAGTGGTACTACTGGAACTCCAAAAAAAATTTTTAGAACACCCCAAAATTTATCAAAATGCAATGAAGTTGCTCTAGAAGCACAAAAAATTACAATCAAAAGTAAAATTTTAACTGTGACTAGGATGACACATGCAGGTGGTTTGTTAGCACAAACTTTACCAGCATATAGTATAGGTGCAGAAGTAAATATAAAACAATTTAATCCTTACACTTTTTTAAAAGACTTATCAAATCATACCCATACTTTTTTAGCACCTGGGCAAATGAAAGCATTAATGCAAACAAAATCATTTATAGACTGTGATTTAAAAGGCAAATGGATATTAGGTGGTAGTGATCCTGTAACATGGGATATGATAGAAGCATTTGTGTTAAAAGGAGCAATAGTGCAACCAAATTGGGGTATGAGTGAAATAGGACCAATAGCAATTAACACAATTTTTGATAATATTGACAAAGTTAATGAAGTTAAAAAAGCATCACCAGAGGATTATTTTATATTAGGTGATACATATTGGTGTGATTGGAAAATAGATAATTTTGAGTTGGTTGTAAAAGGAGATACTTGTATACAAAACGATTGGTTATATACAAAAGATTTAGTTTCTTTAGACATGCGTAAACGTATGTACTATCATAAAAGGATAAAAACATGAGGCCATATTTTCAAGTAATAAATGAATTAAGTTTTACGCAACAAACCAGGAAAAAAATTTGGAAACATTTAGAAGATAATTTAGATAATTTTTGTAGAAGTACAGGCGAAACAGATGTCCATGGAAAATATGATTGGAATTGGTTTTTGCCAAATCAATATATACCAAAAGATTTAGCAAAGGAAGTAACTGATAGACTTTGTATACCATACAGTTATGAAGTTTTAGGACAAACTCCATTTACACAAGGAAAAATACATAAAGATAGAATAGACGAACCGCCTTGCCCTCCAAGGATAAGTTTACTAAATTTTCCAATATATCCTTTAGAAGCAGAAAATTTTGGACCAACAAAATATTGGAAAAAACTTTACGGAGATGAACATAAAGATTATGATAGTTGTGTATGGGAACATGTTTGTGAAGTGGATTACACAACAGGTGTAGAATGCGTTATATTTAATTTGCAAGAATACCACTGTGCATGGAATGATAGAAACGATCATAGATTTAGTATACAGTTTACTACGGATTTATCTTTTGATGAAATCGTAAATTTATACGATACAGGAAAATTATTTAAATGAAAATTGCTATTACTGGGGGTGCTGGTTACATAGGTTCTCATCTTGCCTCTTTTTTAAATTACAAAAATTTTGAGGTATTTGTATTTGACAAAAATATAAATCAAAATATAATAGAGGATTATGCAACTATTAAAAATTGGAATATTTTAAAAAGTTTAGATAAGAAACTAGAGTTTGATATAGTAATTCATCTTGCGGCAGAAACCAAAGTACATAACAGCGTATTAAATCCAAAAATATACTATGATACTAATGTGATAGGAACATATAATGTTATAGAAAATTTACAATGTGAATATTTTATTAATGTAAGCAGTGGTAGTGCATTTCAACCTCAAAACTCTCCATATGCTATGAGTAAATATTTGGCAGAATCTATAGTAAAAAAACACCATAAAAATAGTATAAACTTAAGACTTTATAATGTGAGCGGTAACAACGGTTTTTTTAAATTTGATATAGAAAGATATCATTTAATTAGAAAAGCGGCGGCAACTGCAAATGGTTTGTATCCCCATGTAGAGATATACGGTGATGATTATGATACAAAAGATGGAACTGCTATTAGGAATTACACTCATATTAAGGATATTGTAAACAGTATATACAATATAATTTTGCAAAAACCTATTACAAATTTTGAATGTTTAGGTTCAAAAAATAATTATAGCGTTTTAGAAATAATAAAAATTATGGAGGAAATTTCGGGGAAAAAAATTAAAAAAGTATTTAAAAAACGAAGATTGGGTGACTCTGCTACAAGTATTATTAATAAAAGTCTATATTTTAACGAAACTAATACTATACATGATCAATGCCTAAGTGCATTAAGCGTTGAGATTGATTAATTTTATAATCTTTATATACTAATTCAAGAGGATCATATGTTACATTGCATTCACTACATGCTTTCACGCATTGTCGATTACCTTTTGCAAGATTAATTTTTAATTTCAACATATATGTTGTCCAAATTTTTGTTATATTATTTTTTAAAATATTTCCAAACACATGCTTATATTTCCAATCATGACAACATAAATTAACATCTCCATTATAGTCAATATATACTCTATTAGAAGGAATATAACACGGAGAATTTGATTCTGTCTTATACATATATCCTGCTCTGTTATCTAACCACTGTTTTTTTGATAATTTATTATCGTATAAATTATTACCCGTATCGTAAGTCTTGTACAATAATATATCATTATATTTTCCAAAAGTTTCTAAAGCATTTTCGTATTGTAATTCGTCATCATATAAACAATAAGTAATTTTATGTTTACCACTGTGTAAATTTAGTATTTTATGTAAACTATCTATATATTTGTGTAAATGATCTCCATTAGTTACAATTTTAACACTGAAATCCTTTGCAAAAACTTTTACGATATCAATAAAATTTGGATTTAATAATGGTTCACCTCTACCTACAATATGTATATTTTTTGTAAATGTTTTTGATTGTTTAGCAATCTCTTTTGCAGTTTCTATATCCATATTTAAATTTAAATTAGGATAACCAGAACTTCTTGGACAAAAACTACATGTTCTATTACAAAGTTCAGTAATATTAATTTCAACTAATTGAGGAGTTATCATAATATTATTTAATTACTTTTCCAATGCCAAGTATCTATATATGCTTTTAATTCTTCTTCATTCATGTTTATTACTTTTAAAAATTCAAATATATTATGGGTAATAAACTGTTTAGTGTCTCTTACTACAGCACCAACTTGTCCATCATTACTATGATCCATATGGAACAATGTGCCAGGTAACCACTGTATGTTAAAACCAAGTTTTTTCATTCTAACAAATCTTTCCATATCCTCAAAATTATAATCTAAGAAATATTCATTATCTAAACCAATTGACTTATAAGCGTCATAATCAAACATAAAACCATAACCCATGTGATGTATCATACCTAATTCTGGCAAGTTTATATTTGAAATATCTGTTTTATATGGTTGTCTATTTGGAAAGATTAATTGTTGAAAAAATGCTAAATTTAAATCAGGTCTATTATTTAAAAATTCAATAATTACTTGTTCATTATTATAATCTGTATGATTAGGATAATATTGTTTAGGATCTATATTTTTTATCCTTTGAAAAGGATATATCATACTTTTAGGATTATTTTTTATTATTTTATAACCTTTTTTAAGTAGACTTATATCAATGATACAATCTACATCACACATATAAATTATACCTTTGTGTATTTTATATGCATCATTACAAATTTTAGATTTTGGAAAATATTCATGTCTTTCGTGTTCAATTACAATCGGCTCTATTCCATTATCTCTAAAATATCTAGTGCAATAATCTAGATTTCTTGCTCTCTTAGGATTATCAATAGCAACTGGAATTAAAACTTTAAAATCCATTACACACTCAACAATACATTTTGTATCATATCATTAAAAGAAGTTTCTCGTTCTTTAGGTGTCATTGCTTTTGTATCTTTAGATAAATGATCACTTACTGTGCTTACGGCTAATGCTTTTTTTCCAAATCTATTTGCTAAACTATACAAAACATGTGCCTCCATTTCCACAGCCAAAATACCAACTTCTTTTACAGGTTTCCACCAATCAGGATTTGGGTGATAAAAGTAATCATTGCTTATTATACTTCCTACATGATATTTAATTTTATGGTCCAATTTTTTTACAAAACTATCTAACATTTCGTAATCAGCACATGGACAAAAAGTAAAACCAGGTAATAAATCTTTTGTCATAGCATTATCTGTAGAGGCAGTCATTGCAACAACAATGTCACCTATATTTACTTTTGTGCTAATCGCTCCACAACTTCCTACTCGAACTATTTTTTCAACATTATACATGTTATATAATTCATGAACATATATACCAAGACTTGCTTGCCCCATACCACTTGCTTGAACACTAACTTTTAAATCTTGATTTAGTTGACGTCTATATGTACCTGTATAACCTAAACAATTTCTCACCGAATTTACTTGTTTAACATTATCTAAAAAAGTTTCTGCAATCCATTTTGCTCTTAAAGGATCTCCAGGCATTAAAACAATTGGAGCATAATCTCCTTTTGACGCTTCTATATGCGGCGTCATATGTTTAACCCTTGTGTATTTTCAATTTCTTTTACGACAGATTCATCTACGCAAGAAATCATATGTGGTCTGTAATCAGCACCAAATTCTGACCATAATTTTGTCATTATCATACCAGAGTTTACCCTAGCAAAAGTTTTACATTCTGCAACAGAACTAAAAACATGACTTGTAAATATAAAAGCCGTAGGAGGTTCTAATCCTATTGGTGAGCCGTCAAGCAAAGCCATTAATGCTACAATATATACTTTCATTATTATTTTCCTATCTCATATTTTTCTAAACTTCTATTCATTTGATGATTTACTCTTATGAAGGTTGAATTATCGTATAGATCTTTAATATCATTTACGCCGACATAAGTGCATACACTTCTAATTGCACCTTTTATTTGATTTGTTACATCTGTTATACTACCAGTGACAGGTATCATTAAATTTCTACCTTCATTTGGTCTGTATTCTTTTTGTGTTGGCTTTGTAAGTTCATATTGTTTATTACTTCCTAAACCAAAAAAATTAACAAACTCCTTTCCATCTTTATTTACTATATTATCACATTCTTTACTACCACTTACCATTCCGCCTATCATTACATAATCAGCACCAGCACAAAATGCTTTACAAACATCACCACTGGTTACACAACCGCCATCAGCAATAACTTGTAAATTTTTTCCTTTACAAAATTGTACAATATCTAAAATTGCACTTAGTTGAGGTATGCCTACGCCTACTTCGCTTCGAGTTTTACAGCCAGATCCAGGACCAACTCCAACTTTTATTATATCTGCTCCATGATCAGCAAATTTTTTTATCAAAGATGTATCGCATACATTGCCTGCAACTATGGGTATATGCGGAAATTTCATTTTATAATAATATATAGTATCACACATTCCTTTTACATTAGCATATGTATTAGCAATATCCACGTTAATAAAGCCAGGAATAACTTGCTCGCATAGTTTAGTAGTCTTTTCCTTATCCCACGCTTGTACACCGCTTGTAACGCCTGCTAAGTGGGGTTTTTTTAGTGTTTTCCAGTTAGTTAAATGTTGGTCTAAAGTGTACTCTTTATGTAAAAACACAGGAATGGCATGATCTGCCATAATATTTGCAATTTTATATGTGCCAATACTAAGCATATTTGCAATTATGACTGGAAACATGTTATTGACATTGATTCTAATATCTTTTCTAGTCAATGGTTGCTTACTAGGTTTTGGCCTAATCAAAACATCATCAAAATCAAGTTTAATATTGTTATCTACTTTCATTACTTTTCTTTATCAAAATGTTCCATTAAACTTTTTGTCTTATTACTCTTATATGGCATGTGACTTAAAGTTTTTATTGGCGTAATGCCGCCACTGGTGCTACAAATAAATGCTTCTTTTGTGCTAAATGCTTCTGCCACAGTGATATTTCTTCTTTCAAATTTAAGACCTATTTTTTTACATACATCTTCTACAACATTAATTGTAACACTTTGTAAACAATTATGTTTTGGCGTTATTACTGTGTTGTTTTTATCTATAAAACAAATTCCAAATCCTGGTCCTTCTGTTATATATCCTTCTCTATCAAGTAAAATTGCACTATCATAATTATTTTCATTTGCAAATTTTTGTGCTTTTGTAAGTTCAATCCAACTAAAGTTTTTATATTTTTGTGGTATTACATCATCAGAACTTCTGCGATTTTCTTTATGTATACCTAATATCATATCGTCACTTTTTTTAATTGTATAGTATGGTTTCACATATACGCATTGGTGTTCTGGACCATCTAAATCTCTAGGACTACCACTAGGCGGAATTCCTCTCCAATTTAAAACCCATACAAAAACATCTTCTACATTGTTTTTTTTAATTAATTCTTTTACTATTTCTTGTATATTTGTTATAGGATTAAAATTAAAATATTTACAACTTTCAACATATCTATCATAATGATAATCAAAAAATAGAATTTCATTATTTTTTGTTTTCATTACATCATAAGTTGCATCACAATGAATAAATCCAAAATCTAAAATAGTTAATCCTATATCCTTTATTTTCGTAAAAGAATTATTTTTCCATGCTGTTAAATTTAAAACATCAGTCATCAAAATGCACCTTTCTCAATTGAGGATCGTCAGGTAATTTTTCCTTGAGTACTTTTAACCTATTAATTCTCCATTCTAATAGTTTGAAATCTAGAACCCAGGGAAAAATTGCATGTATTAGACTACCTATACATACAAATAATAAAAAGAAAAATTCTTTAATTGCTAATTTGAAATGCCACCAATAACCTGCGTTAGGTTTGCCTGCTTTTTCTTTTGCTTCTTTTAAATGGTTTAAGTTAATATATGACATAATAAACTTCTCCGTCTCATATATTCTTTGATATTTAATTTCCAAACACTTTGATAAGTGCTATATAGACTAATATCTGTTTCGTGATCTAAAATTCCTTGTCTTGCAAGCAATTTCATTAATTTGTGGTTTCGTTGTGCTTTTCCATTAGAAAAATCTGTTTCTATATTAGTAGTTATAAAAATATTTTCTGTTTGGCAGTATTCTAGAAAAACAGGTATAAATTCACGTTGTGTAATACTATTCCAATCTCCTTTACCTAATCCTTTGAATGTATCTTTCATTGGAATTTCACAACCTCTAAATAAAATTCTCCAAGGATTTTTGTATTTTGTCAGTTGAGGTAACGGATGACACCCTGCGACTGCTACAATCTCGTTATTTTGTATTCCACAGAAGTATTCACCTACACTTTTACACCAGTCTAGTTTCATACTAGAAACACTATCATTGTTATCGTAACCTAAATCAGCACATTTTTCACAAAAAACATGTAAAAGATCGCTATGCTCGTTCCTTATCGGTACAACCTGCAACACGTATACCTATACCTCCAGCATTATTCCATTTTTCTATAGTATCATATCTATCATCAAATAAAAAATCGCCTGGTTGACAATATTCGAGTTTAGCAAAAGGTCCTGGTGTAACTATACAATCTTCTTCTTTAAAATTTTTCACATTTTGTTTTAACCAACTGATCTTATTTTTCATACCTTGTTCCCAAAGTTCAGTGTCAAGCCAAGTTTTTGGCAAAGCAGTTAAAAATTTTGTAGGGTGAGTGTTATAAAGATTTTCAAACATAGGTAAGAGATTTGTTGGTTCTAAACATAAGTAAGCAACTTCAATATTTTCTTCTAAAATTTTCCACGGTTTAGTGCTATACCGCCAGTCGTCTTCACTGAACGATCCAAAATTCGATATCCATCCTTCGAAGTCGGCAACAACGCCGTCTACGTCTACATAATACATGTCTTAATTATAGCACTTTTCTGTAAATAAGTCAATTGATTAATGCGTAACTACTTGAATTTCTTGCTTCTTTTTTGTTGGAAATACAAAATTGTTTTCATGATGCTCACGTCTACTTCTTGTTTGATCTTTAAAACCTATACCCATAAGTAATAAAATTTCTCCGTTAGCACCAATTGCATTTTTTACTTTGTTTTCTGTAAAACATGCACAACAACCGGTATTCATGCCTATCATACTGGCGGTTAAATTAGCATATCCTGCCGCAATTCCAATTGCCATGTGTTGATCTCTTTTAAGCACATTTGTATCTTCAGAATTCATATTTCCATGCAAACCATTTGCAAGTTGTGTGTTCCTATACATGTTTTGTTTGTTTTGAAAAGGATCATTGGCTTCAAAAACTACTAATAGGTTAGCCAAACATTGACTATTTGTTACACTTTTACTTCCTTCAATATTAATTGTAAATCCATCTGTGTAAGAATGTATTTCTTCAATTAAATCTCTGTCTGTAATCATATGTACTTTATAATAAGCAATATTTTGTTTACTAGGACAGTTTGTTAGTGAATGTTTTATTAAATCTAAATCTGCTTGATCAATTTCTCGAGATAGATCCCAATTCCTTTGACAATGTTGACTTTTAAGAACTGCTTTTTTTACTTCTTCGTAGGTTTCTTGCATGATATATCCTCCTATAAAGTATTTATGATATAATCAACATCTAGTGTATTGTCCTTTTGGTGGTTTTTCAAACTTAAAAAATTCTTTAATTTTGTTATGTCGTTTTTTTCTGTGCCTAGCATATTAAGTAATTGATTTATCCAAGACAATGCTTCTTTTTTGTTTAAACAATTATTTTTTTGTAAAAATTTTTTACATTCGTGCAACATTTCAGAATGCTTTTTACTTCCTTTTGCAACACTTAATTCTTTAGGATATGAGTCAATCCAACCTCCTTTTATTATATATCTATCACAAAGACTATCTATAACTTTAAGGTAATCATACAAGTAACCAATACTAAGTAAACTAGGAGTAGGATCAAAAACTATTGCTGAATTGTTTAATTTAGAAAAATATTTTACATTATTTTTCCATGTATCAAAATCTGCTCCATGTCTAATATTTTCAAATAATTTATCTGTTGCTTCTCCACTAAATCCCCATACCCATTGCCAATTATTTTGTGTATTCACATACTTTGTTATCTTTTTTATTGCATTAGGATGAATAATACCATTTGTTGTGGTAATAAACACTATTTTTTTACTAGCATAACTTTTTAAAAGTTTTTGTATTAATTTATGATAACCTGCACTGAGAGTAGGTTCTCCTCCTAAAATATTAATTTGTAAAAAAGATTTTTGAACTAATAATTCATTTATAAAACTTATTAAAACGTCTAAATCTTTTGAATCATAATTTTTTATTGGATTTTTTATTCCTTCTTGTAAGCCTATGGTGCTACTGTATTCATTATTACAATACAAGCAAGCAAGATTGCATATATTATCAAACTTAATTTCTATATAATTTATTGCATCTTGTGAATTGTGAGGTATTTTAAAATTAGTTTGATGTTTTAATTCTCTATATGCACTATTACTTTTTTTATAATTTTTCCAACAACGGTCACATTGATAATGCATAATTCCTTTAGAAGTATCTATACGTCTTTGGACAATACCTTTACTAGAATTTATAAAATTTTTTGTTAATTTTTTATATGATTCAGGTCTTGATTTACAACAATGGCTTATTTGTTTTAGAGGAAGATCAATATTTACGTCTGTCCAACTTGCTGAGCATAATGTATCAAATTTCAATTCCATAATTTAAACTAATACCAAATTTATAAGTTGCTCCACGCTTTTTTAAATTTTCTGCAAAATGTATTCTAGCACTATCAAATACAATTACATTGCCTGGTTTCCAATCGTGTGCTTGTTCTATACTTATCCCTTGAAAAGTACTATAAGGTACTAATTTTTCATCAATATATTTTTTCCACCAACTATGAGATAATTCTGTATTTGATAGGTATTTTACACCATCTGCGTTGTAATCATAACTAAAGTATACTCCACATTCTTTTTGTCTTTTATTTTCAGGATCATTTTCGTCTAGCGTTTCACAACCATTACGCATTCTTGTACTAGGACCATAAAAATATTGATCAGATGTAAACAAATAAGGATAGTCTTCTGTGTCTATCTCTAATGGCACTACCACACTTTTGTATCCAATTAAACCTTTCTTTTCTTCATCTGCTCTAAAATCTCTTGCGTCAACATGTACATCATGAGGAGGAACATTGATATAAAATGCAGTATCTCCTATTAATTTTACATCTTGTCGAGAAAGTAGAGGTTCTATATATTCTTTGCTAAATTCTTGTATTTTAGTTTCTCTCTCTAAAGAACCTCTCCTATACCAAAACCATTTTGTTTTTTTATTTGCATTTGGAGGTAAATCTAAAAACTTAGAGCAAAAACTTGTTAATTCTTTTAATACATCGTCTGGTATATAATTTTGTTTTGAATAAGACTTTTCTTCAGTTAAGTTCATTTCAACAAAATTATTTAATTTAAAAGCATCTTCTTGAGACATAGGTATTTTTAAATTTACTTCAGACATTTATTTTCCTTTTAGGTATTTTACTATCTGCACTACTTACACAAGAGTTTGTAACACAAGGCATAGGTTGCTTGAAAAGTTCAAATCCAGTTTCAATATTGCCCAAAGGAACATCATGACAACTGTAACTACGCTTAATAGAACCGTCAGGCTCGCGAATAATAATACCTTGATATCCGGCATTGCAATTCCATCCTTTAAATTTGTTAAAGTTAAATGCATTAAATCGTTCAGCCTGGTCCATATACCAAGCCTTACCGTTTTTGTCTCTAAATTCTACTTGGAAATGCCATGGAACACTAGCATCTGGTTTATGTGTAATGTCTTTTGGTATAGAAAATTTAGGCTTAGGTCTGCCTGACCATTTTCTTTTACTTTCTGTGTAAGCCCTTTGTGGCATACCATTATGTAATTTGTCTTTCATATCCCCAGTGTATCCATCAACCACTTTTGACGCAGTCGGATCCGACTGAGGCTTGAGGGTGACATTGATTCCTTGTTCGTGGAAAAAGAGGGCATTTTCCCAATCTTTTTCAAACCATTCCGGAACCATAACCATATTAATTGTAACTTGTACATCATGTTCTTGACACAGGATTAATTTATCAGCAAAGTCCTGCATCTTCTCCTTACTATTTACATGTTCGGTATGTAAACTTGCTGTAATACTTGCTCTATGAAATTTTTTAGCATGTTCAACATAAGTTTCAAACCAATTCTTTTTTCTGCTACAGTTGGAAGTCATATGTATGCTGGTGTAATTTGTGTTTGCTACATCGTTTGCGAGGTATTCGAGAATGTCCAAGTATCCTGGGTGAAAGGTAGGTTCTCCACCCGACAATGAAAAGTGAAATGAATTGAATCCGTTTTCTCTTGCTTGTCTTTTGATTTCATCAATAGTTCGAAGACACAGCTCGGTTGGTCTGTGATCTTTTTTGTCACTTCTTGCGTATGGCCAACAGTAGCTACACCTGTAATTACAAAAGCGGCCAAGTAGCCAACTAACCGTAAAAATATCCCTATACAATAATGTCCTTTGTCCAACAGACACAATATCATTGAATGGAATTTTAGTAAAATCATAATTACTCCACTTTAGATCTTCAGCCATTTAGATATCCTGCTAGATTAGGAATATATTCCTTTATATTTTGTTTCAGTAAGACATCCATTTCATTTGTTTTATTAATCAGCATATTGTTTAAGGTATTATTGAAAGTGTAATCTTTAAAGAACTTTTTATTATTTTCATCGATAATACTTTCAACATAATCTTCAGGCAGAGCATTCATTGTAAGATATTCTGGCTTTTGTAAAATAAATTCTGATAAAACTAAACTATGTTGGTTGGCAAAATTTTTAAGTTTACTATAATCATGGACGTTATACGCACCGACAGTGGTGTGTATATAACAATTCATGTTATGATGTTGATCTCTAAATGATAGCCATTTAAGCATATTGTCTTTCATTACAGACCAATTTGTGCCAGTTCTACTGTATTCATTTGATTTTTCAAATCCATCAATGCTAAATGCTATGTTTACTTTCTTAAATCGGTTGAGAACTTCTTCATATTTCTTTGGATAATATGTACAGTTTGTAAGTGTCAAAAATTCAACATTTTCTAAAACTTTTTTCTCATCTAAGAAACTAAACAAGTCATTTATTTGGGGTGTGATAAAAGGCTCACCTCCTAAATATTTTATCAATCTCAATTTGGAAATATCTGTGTTCTTAAAAATTTTGTACAAATCAAAATCTTTTGCTTCCTGTTTTCCTAGTAATGATTCCCATTTGCTACTCCAAGTGGGATTACAACTTCTACAAGATATATTACATTCATTGCTTACACTTAATTCAACATATTCAAGATATTCTCCGGTTAATCCACTATCGTTTGCTCGATCTCTATGACTTTGAACACCCTTGTCTTCATGATACTTACAACTAAGACAACCTGGATCCCAATCTGTTTCCATGTTTGTTTTAATTTTTTTATAACTTTTAGATTTTAAATAATCATCTATGCTGTGTTCTACTGAAAGTTTTTCATTTTTTGAAGTGTCGTATACACAACACGGAGCATATATTCCATCCATTTTTACACAAGCGTGACTATCCAACATATCGCATCGAGGCATAATTATTCCTTTACTGTAAAAATTGAAAGTCCTAGCTTACTTTCTATACCACAATTTAAAAAATTACTAGCACTATGTATCTGTAAACTATCAAAACAAATAATCGATCCTATGGTCCATGGAAAATATTTTTGTACTGTCAATCCTTCTAGCCATTCTTCTTTTAAATGTGATAACATATCTTTATGGTGGGGATCTATAGTTTCATATTTTTTGTTAGTGACATTTTCATAGTCAGTAATATATTCGTTATAAAACTTTGGCGTATCAGAAATGTCTGCTTTGTTTACGAACTTGGCTGGTCCTCCATAATAATATTGATCAAAGAAAACTAATTTTGCTTTATTTTCTTTAGTACCTCTTATTTGTAAAGGAATGGTAAATGCTTTATAAGCATTAGGATAACTAAATTTATCATCCACATGTAATACGTGTGGTTTTGGCACATCAAAAAAATGTGCTGTTCTTACTTTGAAATCTCCAAACGTTTCTTTCAACATATCAAGCACATCATCTAAAATTCCGTCGGCCATGTCTTCATACTTTCTAATAACATAACTCATTGCCGCACCTGTGTTCTTGGTTATTATTTCATTTTGATTATGAAACTCAATAAGAGATTGTATTTTGTCATCAGAAAGAGCATTTATTAACTGTACTGGCTCTGATTGATTTTTTTGTATTTCAGATATCTGTTCATCTGTACGCATCAAAAATACCTTGTTACTGTCATCAGCTTCATAACGTTTTCCCAAGTCTTAGGTATATTCATAATAAGATGGTAACTATCATTAGCAAAAGAATGTGTCCTGTGTGTTTTCCTTGTGTCTATGTAATAAGCTCTGTTTTGTTTTATTGGCCAAACTTTTCCATCAATTTCCCATTCAAAAGATTCGTGGTCAACATTTGTTCCAATAAAAGCCGCTACACGGAAACATCTTCTGTTTAACAATGGTTCATCTTTATGAGGTGGAAACCAACCACCAGCATTTGTTTTTACAATAAATGTTCTACCAATGGGGTTCCAATAGTTAAGTAATTCATGGCAACTTTTTAAATCATGATACAAATCAGTTGGATGATTAAATTCGTCTTCATATAACCATCTGCCTGCTCGTCTAATATGTTCTGGTCTGCTTGAATGTGTTTCAGCTGTATCTCCTTCCATACCTACTAGCAGTAAGGCTTCTCTATCATTAGACACTCCTTCTCTACGCAAATAAGGTGTCCATTTATCTTTGTATGGTTCTATTTCTTTTCTAAAGTTTCCAAAATTTATTAAGAAATTTAATGGTTCAAAAGCTGTGAGTGAAGTAAGCTGTAATTCACATTTAATATCTTCATCACTTGGTTCAACACTACTAGGATCTTCATAATATTTTTCAATCCAGTTTGACTGCCTAGTTCTATTAGCCGTAGGGATTAAATTTAAAGGCTTTCCATCCTTGTCATATTTTTTTAGATCATTTTCCATTTTCTCTCCATTCTATCATATCCTTTACTAAGTGATAATGCTCCCAATCTTTTATCTTAGGTACTTTAAGATCTAAGTTATCTGTACATCTCCACTTAGGACAACGAATAGGTTCTGTTGGTAAATCCATGCTTTCAAGTTCATATATGTTACCACGCTTACCTCCTACGTGACAACTTCCTATGTATATGTCGCCTGTTGGAGTAACTTTTAAGTGTTTTACTCCTGCCCAACAAAGCCAACCTTCGAAGTTATTTTTCTTATCAAAATTAAGTTCATTATAATGAAAATCTAAGTCTTCGTAATTTTCTCCATCGTAAAACCAAAATTTTAATTTACGTTTATCAGGAGTAATATTTTTATCGTATAATGCTTTAATTTTTTCTTTCTCGCCTTCTTGATAAAATTTATTTTCTCTCGTTTCTATTGCTTTTATAGCAGTCTTGTCTGCGTTATTCACTAAAAATTTTTTATCCGTTACATCATTGTTTACAGCAAAATCTAATTTTTTATCTGGTAAAAGTTCGTTGCTGTTTCCTCCTGGAGGTCTTATGTATCTATGCTCTATGTTTGTGATGCCATGATCACGAAATGCTTTCTCCATACGTTGAACATTTTCAAACTGTCCAGGATAAATCATAAATCGTAAAATAAGTGTTTTCTTTATGTAACCATTATTCCAATCAGGAAATTTTTTTCCACTTGCTTCTTGTTCAGCATTCCATTGATTACGCCAATCTTCTAGTTGTATACACTTATCTATGTACTCGTCTATCCTATCTTTCATATGTTCGAAATGAAAACTAAGAGTTATTCCGTCTATATACTGATATAATTCTTTCAAATACTTTGCTGTTCTACTACCATTTGTTGTTAAACTAACATGCCTTGCTCCACGCTCTTTTTTAATATATCTACACAAATCCATGAACTTAGGATTAATCGTGGGTTCGCCGCCTGTTAAACTCCAAAACACATTCTTACCATGTTTGTCTATTATAGCATCTGCTAACACTTTCATGTTTTCTAATGGCACGTGTGGACTATGATTATCATGAAGATAATCAACACAGTAGGTACAACTAAAATTACAACGTTTACCAATATACCAATCAACTGAAAATGCTCCGGTTGGATTGAATTTAAAGTAACTAGCTACAGGATTCACGCCGCTTTCCAATCAAAATATGCGTACATAAATATATTTATGACGTCAAATACCGTATGTCCGATGATATGGAACCACCAATTTATAGATGGCACAGGCAGGGTCAAACCATGCTGTCGATATCAAGGAGTAATAGGACAACTAGATAAAGATCTAAACGAAACTTTTGATAGTGATCTTATGAACTCTCTAAGATCTCAAATGCGGAATGGAGAAAGGCCTAAAGGTTGTACACGCTGTTGGCAAGAAGAAGATAGTGGTAAAAAAAGTTTACGTCAAAGATATGCTTCACATAATAAATTAGGAAAAGTAGACACAAATAAACACAGCATTGAATGGTTAGAATTATCTATTTCAAATGATTGTAATCTAATGTGTAGAATGTGTGATAGCAAATATAGTCATAAATTGTTTGACGAAGAATTAGAATATTATGGCAAGACTCAAGCAAAAACAAAACGCACTAAGATGAATATAGAAAGCATTTTTCCCTATGTGCCCACTCTTAAACATTTAAAAATTACAGGAGGTGAGCCTTTAATTACACCTGATCACTGGAGGCTATTAGATTACATTATAGAACAAGGACACGCCCATCATATATATTTAAATTACAGTACAAACTGTACAGTTTATCCTAAGAAACATATAATTGATAGATGGAGAAAATTTGAATATGTTGAACTTGCTATAAGTCTTGATAGCATT
>MDTA01043042.1_pt1 | contig 26834 bp, 24 predicted proteins | sample 811151 | NCBI WGS metagenome assembly MDTA01 (sample SAMN05326648, study PRJNA326480) | marine metagenome | isolation source: seawater | place: Indian Ocean: South | collected 2010 | reverse complement strand
TTAAAATTTCCTCTGGGGTGCCTTGCACGATTATTTCTTCCTTTTCTTGGTTTCCGTATTCTATCAATGAGTACTCATTCGTTGCGAAATCCCCATGAGACCTAAGATATTCTTTCACCTTAGGATAGGCACGAATTGTCTGTATCATATCAGTGTTTATATACATCTCTTGCACCGCGGGAGTTAGGTCTGTGCCTGAGCTTTGCAAGAGTAACTTATTGATCTTTAACAGCATTTCTGCCTCAAAAACTCTTTAACACAAGAGCTGAAATTAGCCCAATGACGGCCGTAAAGAGGGTCCAGATCATCTTTGAACTGGAAGCTTTCCAAGTTTCCAGCTCTCTAAGTCTGGCATACAACCCTTCGTCTGGATTATATACTGCTTCTTTGATTTTAACTATGTCTTCTGCCATTTGATCTTGTTTTTCTTTCATTATATCCATTCCGTTGCAGAGTTTATCTAATTTTTTGTCAAACTCAATAAGAGATTTTTGATTTGTCATTGACTTGGCCCTCCATTAACTTAACTAGTCATGAGGAAATCAAACTTCAATAATACCGTGATTTGTCAAAAGTAAAGTATTCGCAACCGAAACTGCGTTTTGCAGCGCACAGCGTGTAACTTTTGTCGGATCTATGATGCCCCTTTCGAGTAAATCTGTGGCCTCCCCTGTGGAGAAATCTACACCAACAGCATCCGAACCCTTTGGCACTTTCAACAGGGCAACATCTGCATTGATTCCTGCGTTGCCCGCCATAACACGGAAGGGGGCTTCGAGAGCTCTCTTGAATATATTTAGGGCCGCGGCTTGGTCCTCGTTATCAAAGTCGACTGCCAAATCGGCTGAAATGTTCAAAAGGGTTAATCCTCCGCCAGGAACGATGCCCTCCTGCTGTGCGGAGCGGACAGCCTCTAGAGAGTCTTCTATTCTGTGCTTCTTTTCTATCATCTCTATCTCCGTACTAGCGCCCACATTAATGATCGCCACTCCACAAGATAGCCTGCTAATCCTCTGTTGGGTTCTCGCTGCCTCATCTAAATCTTCTGTTTCAGCAACCTCTTTCTTCAGCTTCTCCATTAAGGAGAGTATTTCCTGGTCGCCTCCGTTGCCATCCACGACTGTTGTTGAAAACTTCGTAATCTCGACACTCTTAGCTTGACCAAAATCAGAGATTTGAATTTCTGAGATTGGCGAGGTGCTTGATTTTTGAAAGAATGTCGCACCAGTTGAAACCGCGAGATCGGATAGAGTATCTCTTCGCGCTTCACCGTAGTCAGGGGCCTTTACTGCTGCTATCTTCATTGTTCCGCGCACCGTGTTCATGATCAAGGCCGCCAATGCTTGGCCCTCAATATCGTCCGCGACGATGACAAGCGGCTTGTTCTCTCTCGCTGCAATCTCCAGAGCGGGCAATATCTCCTGAACAGTGTCGATTCTTGAATCAGTTACCAAAAACAGAGGATCCTCATACTGAATGATCCCTTTCCTTTCATCTGTTACAAACGCGTTTGCCGCATATCCCGAAGAAAATTTAAAGCCCTCTACCAGATCCAGCGTAGTGGTCATTGACCTAGCATCCGCAATAGTGACTGAGCCATTCTTCCCAATTCGTGAAACTGCCTCAGCGACCAACTGCCCAATCTCTGGATCGTTGTTTGCTGAGATTGATGCTACTCCAAAAATCTCCTCTTCTGAAGAGATCCTCTTTGAGGTCTCCTCTAACGAGAGCAGCGATACTGCCAAGCACTTCTCAAGGCCCCTCTTTATTTCAATCGGGGGAGTGCCAGATCGAATGTGTTTGTCCGCCTGATTAAGTAACTCTCTGGCTAGAACTGTTGAGGTAGTTGTGCCATCTCCTGCATCATGGTTTGTCTTTGCTGATACTTGTTTTACTGCTTCGGCGCCGACGTTTACAAACGGGTCGTCGAAAGACAAGTTTCGGGCGACGGTTACTCCGTCCTTTGTGACAAATGGTCTTCTGTCTTTTTTGTGAATGATTACATTCTGGCCCTTTGGACCCATCGTGGCAGAAACATAATCTGCCAAAAGATTTACACCTTTAAGAATTTTGCTTCTAAGTTCATTTCCGTGTTCTAGTTTTGTGTTCAAGATTTCCTCGCTTTTAAGTCTATATTTATATTATAAGGTATTTTAGAAAAAAGTCAAGCTTTTTTATTCGGCCGCGGCTAATTGACTGTCTATGTTCTCTGGGGCATATTCATCTTTCTCTGACTGCTCTACTTGTGATATTGCTTCATCCGTCGCCTCCTTGAGCGTTCCCAGGTCTTGCTGAGCGGCCAGTGCCAGGGCCTTACGCTGGAGGCCTTCTTCGGAGCCCATAAAATATTTTGACACATTTTCGTTGAAACGTGCTATAGCCATATATACCGGTGTTACCGTTTTTCTGAGAATGTCCCCATACAGCATCCAAGTTTTTTTGAGTTGTTCCTCGCCCAGCATGATAGTAGATAAGTGCTGGAAATTTGAAATGGACTCAGCCTGATTCCTGGTGAATTCAAATTGCCTCTTCTTTATATAGCCATCCGTCTTGCGGAGTGCGGCTATGATTCTTTCCTTTTTGCCGGTCTTGATGGCTCTCTGGACTGCATTAAACTGCGCTGCAGAACCAAAGAGATATGTCGCCTTAGTACTAGCTGTAAAATCTTCTTTAGACCACAAAACTTTTGCATCAATATTTTCTTCTGGGTGGTTTTCGAGAGCCCTCATAAGGATAGCCATATCCTTTTCTTTTTTCACTCCTTTTAGACTGAAGCCTCCCTTTCCTCTACCGCCGAAGGGTCCAGAAAATTGAACTCCGAAAGCCAGCTCTCCGTACTTGTCTAGAGTCTTCATGAGTTGTTCTTTTGTCTTTACAGGGGCCTCCTGGGGAACAAAGCCCTTGAAGGGTTCATAAAATATATCCATAAAGTTTGGCAAAGTGATTACAAACTCACCAAATTCAAGACTATCAGTTGCACCAGGATTGGAGCGCCGGGCGTCCAAATAAACAACGTGGTTTCTTGGGCCTGCAAAATGCTCTGTCATGTTTCTCCAAGACCCCTTCACAGATGTTCCGGGTCCGAGAAGTTTTAGAGAATATTCCTTATCCCCTAATTGAACGTCTGTTATGGGCTTTCCTGTGGCTTCTCCATCGTCTTCTCCAACGTCTGTAATTTGAACTGAGTCTTTGCCAAATAACCCTGCGAGGAAACCTTCAAAGATAAAGCCGCCAGCAGATTCCGTATATTGTGCTAAAATCGTATACAACACTTCTAAGACCACTAGGCTGCCCAGGATTTGACCCAGTGATGCCATCTGAACTTGGCCCGTGGCTACATTGTTTACCGATTCCAGTTTTTGCTGAAGTGTGTCTCCAGGGATCGACGCAGTAAACCTTTGAATAATTTGGCGATCGTTTGATTCTGGCTTGCCCCAGTCCTCCGATATCCTCAGTTTTGGCAAACCTAGCCGAATCTCCTGCATCGTATATTCTTCCTCCTCTTCCCGAAGGAGGTCTACCAAGCTCTTGTTCTCGTTAATTGGGCGCCGGGCGATGCTAGTATAGTCAATACCGGAGAAAATTTCTTTTAAAGTATTTTGGAAAAAATCGTCCCTAAGAAGCGATTTCTGCTTTTTTGTAAGACTATTTCCATTTTCTTTCCAAACTTCTTCGAAAATAGAAAAGAAATCCTCAGATTTAGTAACCTGCGGCTTTTTATTATAATAATTAAACCAATCCACTTTTTATCTCCTTATAGTAATTAGACTAAATTGTCCGCAATTCCCAGTTTTATAGCTTGTTCGGCTGATATATAGACTTCCTTTTTGGAGTTCAGCATTTTTCTCAGCTTCTTTTCTGTTAGTTTGGTATTTTCGACCAAACAATTTATATAACTGTCTTCAATCCAGCGAATTTCATGAATCTCATTCTCCATTGTATCCAGTGTTCCGGCTACGCCAGAGGACACATTGTGAATCATTACCCTGCAGTTTTTTGCTATGTTTCTTTTACCCTTTGTGCCGGAGGCCAAGATTGGCACGCCAGCTGAAAACACCTTCCCTAGACCTAGCGTCGAAACATCACATGTCTTTTTTTGGATCATCTTCATTGTATCCACTATGGAGAACATGTCGGATGCAGAGCCGCCGTTTGTTGAGACAAGTAAATTTATGTCTAAGTTTCTTAGTTCTATTTCAGAGTCCGGATCGCTGGGGTCTTTGTATTGGGATACTTGCGAGGTGCTCTCCAGATATAGCAAGCCAGAGACAATCTCTTTGGCAGAGTCTTCTGTGACGTCGCCATATAGAGTGACAGTTCTAAGGTTGTCTTCAGGCGGCGAGGATGCCTGAATGTTGTTAACGATGATAATTTGTTCTTCTTTTGACTTTTTACCTTTCTTGTTCTCTTTCTTCTTCTCTTTCTTGTTCTCTTTCTTGTTCTCTTTCTTGTTCTCTTTCAAAATTTTATTCTCTTTTCGTTTGATGGGTTGCATGTCTATTATATCACGATCTGCCGAGCTAGTAAACAAAAAGCCGCACAAGTGCGGCTTTTTTTAAAAGAATGAGATCATGAAGTTTTGCCCTATCTGAGCTTTTCTTTAATAATTCTCTTGGTCACTCTTTTTAGGACTTCGTTAACCAAGGATTCCGCCATAGGTGGCTCTTCTTCATCTTCCACCTCTTCTTCGGCGTCCATTTCGGCATCCACAGGGGCATCGTCCACAGGGGCAACATCTAGATCGTCATCGGCAGCCAAATCCCCCTCTTCTCCTAGAGCCTCCTCCAGTCTCTTGCCAAGATCGATCAGAATTCTTGCCTCTTCCTCAGTCAAAGACATATCAGCCATACCTGGCTCTTCGGCGTCCATTTCTGGGTCTAGGTCCATCTCATCATCTTCGGCGCCAAGTTCTGGGTCTAAGTCCATCTCGTCGTCGGCGTCGTCAAGTTCGAGTTCTTCCTCGTCCTCTAGAGCCTCCTCCATCGGATCTTTATCGTCGTCGTATTCTCCCTTATATGCTGGCGATTCAGCAATAAACTTATTGCTTAAAGGCTCTATAGAAGCCAGCTGCATGAACCTTCTCACGGTATTTTCCGAAAGCAATTTTTTACCACTCATTCTTTTTTCTCCTTTTGTTGGTACACAAGTGTGCTTTTATTACAGTAATAAATAGTATTTAGATAACAAAAAAGCTATATTTTTATCTTTTTGTAGAGCTTACTCAGTGCCTTTTTCTCTATCTGGGAAACCCTAACTAAACTAATGCCTAATCTTTCTGATATTTGTTTTAAAGTCATTTTATCGTTCTTTTCTATTGCAACTAAACAACAATTATCATCTTTTTCGTAGTCTATATAATATCTGCACTGCTCTTTTGGCAGCCCATTACACTCGCAGGTGCAGCAAGTTTCTTGTTTTTTTATTCCCAATCCCAATCTCCTGTTTCTAAAATATCATAAATTTTTTGTCTCTCCTGATCAGAGAGGCCCAAATCGCTTGCGAAATCTTTTCCCTGGGTAATTTCACTTGTAGAGTTTTTTATGTTTCTCTTGCCCATCGAAGTGCTATTCTCCTTTACCTCCGAAACTATTTCTATAATTCTCGGGTCACCTGCGATATATCGGTCGATTAGAGATCGAAAAAACAAACCCTGGCTAATTGAATCATACCTAAGCCTGATCTTTAGTTCTATTGAATTCCTGGTGGTTTCATAGAACACCAATTTTCTCCACTGATCATCACTCATTTTTACTCAAAATATGCGTGCCGCTCTCTGAGGCGCCTGAGGATGTTTGCCTTATGAAGACTGGAGATTTCTGGAACTGTTCCTTGTTTCGTGCTCCCGAATACGAAAAACCGCTTCTAATGTTCTGTTTTAAATCTGTCAGGATATTTTCTACAGACCCCTTATATGGTATCGTCGTAGAGATACCCTCAAGCGACCTTGCTTCGCCTCTCCATTCCTCTTGGGCAGCCCTGGAAGCCATCCCCCTATAGACTTTGTATCTCTTGCCGCCGGTGGAGTTCATAACCTCACCTGGGGATTCGGCAGTGCCTGCCAACATCGAGCCCAGCATAACAAAATCTGCGCCGGCGGCGATAGATTTGACGATGTCGCCTGTCGCTTTTATTCCCCCATCTGCTATCAAACTAGCCCTCCCCTTCACCTGACTGCAGGCATAGACTGAATGGAATGTTGGGATACCGTGTCCTGTCTGAATTCGAGTACTACATATGGAGCCTCCGCCGATGCCAACTCTAATCGCATCAGCGCCCCAAGACTGTAAATCACTAAACCCTTCTGGTGTGGCTACATTGCCGGCGATTATTGTCATGTCTTCCGCATACAGGTCTTTAATTTTTTTTATGGCCTGCTCGACATTTGAATGGTGCCCGTGAGCAACATCAACACAAACAATCTTAACACCTACAGTCCACAGAGCGGCCACCCTATCCATTAAGTCTCCACTGACGCCGACGGCGGCTGCCAATGTAACAGAGCCCGCGTCTGTGGCCATTTTGCACTGTTCGTGTATTGTATTGTACCTATGTAGAACTCCAAGGCCACCATGATTAAAAATAGTCTTAGCCATATTTGTTCCGGTAACTGTATCCATCGGGCTGGAAATTATAGGTAACGAAAATTTATGACTTCCGACTTGTGAGGAGATGTCTATCTCTTTTCTCGATCCTATGTCGCTAAACTTTGGAACCAGCAACACGTCGTCGAATGAGAACGTCATCTGAAAAGGTTGTTCAGACATTTTGCTCATCCCCCTGGGAGCACTCCGGGCATGCGAGCAAGATCCTATCAGAGTACCTTTGCATCAGCCAAGCATCGATCGTCTCCCCTTCTCGGGGCTCGCGAGAGCACTGAGAGCATTTAACTGACTTTTTGAAATTTTTCATAGTCTTTTTGAAAGTTTTCATAAACCTGTTTCTTTTTTTGCGGCGTAGCTGTCTTGAGAAAGACGTCATCACTTATCTCCTGTTGAGCCCAATGCGCCATGACCGCGGGATGTCTCGCTGCCATAAACGCTACTTGAAGTCGTTTCGACGAGCATCGGGCGTCGGATTTCAACAAAAACTCCTTGAGCTATTTTGTGTCCAGGTAAGATTGTTTGCGGAGTTTTGCCTATGTTGTGTATATTCACAAATATCTCTCCATCATACCCACTATCAACAACGCAGGCGCCTGTCACCAGCGAACGCTTTGAGGCAATGCCGGATTTGTTCATAATTTGAAGCATACATGACTCTGGCACTTCAACCTTGACCCCTGTCATCAAAAGCGTGCTGGAGCCTGGCGGGATTGTGATTGCCACCTCTTCATCTGGGCAGAAAAAAAAGTCCATCCCCGCATCTGTTGGGTGTGCTCTTTCCGGAATCTTTGCGTTTTTTCTAACCTTATAAACTTTTAGTGTCATTTTTTGTCTCCTTTTTCAAAATTCTATTCCACTGTTCGCAAGTCATTTGCCCCTTCTTTGTATTGCAGGAGGAACAACAAGAAACTATATTTTTAATATTATAACCAATGTTATTGTCAACTCTGTCTATTCCGATGGTATCAATCGATGCACCACAGTATGTGCAAGGCTTTTTCCACAAGTTACAAAACTCCTCGAATGACAACTCAAAAGAAAGGCCTCTCTCTTTTGCCTTGTATTTGTACTGCTTGTATCTACCTTCCGGCGTAAGGTTCCACAACCTTCTTTTTGCCAGAATCTCATCTCTATTTTCAGAGTACCACTGTTCCCGTTTCTTTGCAAGAATATCTTTGTTTTTTATTCTATACTGCTTATTATATTCTTTAAATTTTTCTTTATTTTTTTTGTAGTACTCTTGCCTGGCGGCTTTGCCTTTTTCACTTTTTTTATACTTTTCAGTAGAAGCTTTTCCGGCAGGGGTGCTCTTCCACTCTATAACTGCACGGAGTCCACATTCCTTGCATTCGGATCTACGTGCATCATCTGCGTACTTGGCGCCGCGGCGGACGTAAAACTCATTCAGGCACTTTGCCTTTTTACATTTAGAGCAAATCTTCGTATTCATAATCAACCTAGTAACTTAAACATCTTTCTCACACTAAATGTCGAGAATCCCCAATTAGGGTCATATTTTAATCTCGCCATGTACGGACGATTTATGTGCACCACGTCTTTCTCGGGGTCGACCCCCCAGCACCTTATTGTGTTTGTTTCGTTATTGTCATCAATGACTTTTACAACAAAAAACTTTTTACCGTTCTTAGTCTTTTTAAGTTTGCATTCCCTCGGTATGAACCAGGTTACGCCCAACTGCTCATCAAACTCTGAAATTGGAGGCACACAAAGCTCGTCTAGTTTCTCCCGGACGCGAGGAGTGATGACGACGCTGATCGGGAAAACACCAGTCAAACTAACCATGTATTCAAGCTTCTCTTCTTCAGAGAAGTCTCCTTCTCCGTAGTATTTTTCTATATTTTCTTGCAGATTCTTCTCTTTTCTGGGTCGATCTACCACGCAAGCTGACCAAAAATGCTTTAACCCAGAGAATCTCGAATCCACCAGAACATTTAATGCTTGCGCTCTACATAGTGCATCAAGGGCCTTTTTGTTTAGTTTGGAATACTTTATGTCTGCATTGAAAAGAAAATCCTCGATTGTGTTGAATGGTCTATTCTTGACAATCTGGTCGATAGCGACTGAACCTAAGCCCTTAATTGAGGTGAGGGGCTGTATGAGTGTTGAGTTGTCATCTGCAATTTCCCAGGCTACACCAGAAGTATTCACGTTAAGTGGCTCTATATTATATCCAAAAGACCTAGCAGTAGATATTGCTCGCTCCTTCCTCGTCTCCGGCTCCTTGTCTAGGAATGCTGACAACCACTCGGCCTCGTAATAATTTAACAACCAAGCACATTGAAAAGACAACATGCAATAAGAGACTGCGTGCGATTTATTGAACCCGTATCCTGAAAAGTACTCGAACTTATCCCATAGCTCCTTTGCTTGCCACTTTGGCATACCCTTCTCTAAGCAACCTTCTTGGAATTTAGACCAAATTTTGTCTTTTTTCTCTTGGACTTCGCCAGTGCCCTTCTTAGTTAAGAGCTTTCGAAGCTTATTCCCCTCATCGAGGGTTAGATTCTTACCCAGCCTGTGTGCAAGTAGGGCGATCTGCTCTTGAAAGATCAGGAAGCCATAGGTCTCTTCTGTGACCTCTCTTGCGATACTGCTTTGATATTCCACCTCTTCTGGGTTTTGTTTCGCCCCTATATACATCTTATCTACTCCAGCCGAAAGGGGGCCAGGACGATAAATACTGGTTATTGCTGCCAAGTCTGTGATGTTGTTTGGTTTTGCATTTTTGCAAAAAGCCTGGGCGCCAGGCTCTGTAAACTGGAAGATGCCTGCCCACTTGCCTTCGTGAAACACGTTTTGCCAAACTTTTTCATCTTTTAGATCTATCTTTTCTGGGTGTAAATTTTCGTCGTAGAAATCTTTAATTTCTTTAAACGAGGGATTTTCTACACCGAAATGCCTCCTCAAGATCCTTTCGATGGCGCCCTCCATCATTCTAAGAGATGCCAAGCCTAAAATGTCGAATTTGATGAAGCCCATGGGTTCAAGGTGGCGGACATTCTGGCCTTCAGACCAAGGAGTCTGGCGCACACCGCCGCTGTTTATTAACGGCATCCACTCATCAAGATTTTCACCTATTACCACGCCGCCTGCATGCCGGCTTGCTGATCTTGTTTGGCCATACAACTTTTCAACATGAATCTTGATATCTGGGTATTTTTCCAAGAATTTTTGAAGCGTTTCAGAGTACATCATCAATTCCTCAAAGGTTGGGACATAAACCCCTGCGGAAATGCCATGGGCCTTCTTTGCTAGCGGTGTCGCCTCAAAAACCATCTTGCTTGTGACATTGTTAACTTCAGTGAAATTTATCCCATAAAACTTTGATATATCCTTGATCAAAGATCTAAGCTGAAGAGTGTTCCAGTTAGTGATCGGCACCACTGTGTTGTCTCCCCACTCATCAATGAGAAACTCTTTTAGAGCCATTGGGTCAGATACGTCATAGTCAATATCTGGGTAACCCTGACCCCCTTTAGTCAAGAACCTCTCAAACTGAAGGCCGTGTACAATCGGGTCCACTTGGGTTATACCTAACACGTAAGACACAAGGGACCCAGCCGCTGAGCCGCGGCCCGGGCCAACGAGTTGCTTCTCTACAGCCATGTCCGAAATTGCTTTCATTGTTAAGAAATATTTTGAAAAACCCCTTGAATCAATGGTGTCTATCTCAAAACGAATACGATCAACGTATTCCTTGTTCTGTGCAAGGCCTAGGCTACGCAGACCTTCCGCACACAAGGCCGCGAGAGTCTGACCTGCAGAAGCGCCTTCTGGCACAATAAATCCTGGAAGTCTGACCGTGTTATCCGGAAAGAAGTGCTCTATTCTGGAGTGTGCGATATCGTATGTGTTCGTTATTGAGCGCATCACCAAATCATCCTCGTACTCTACCCCTGCAAGTGCAGAGTATCTCTTGTACGAGTCCCACATTTGGTCGCCGTTTTTAGGATACAATTCGTATCCAACTTCCTCGACTGATAGTGGCAAACTCTCCGACATATAATCAGGGCGGCCTTTACCAAGCCAACCAAGCCTTTTGTACAACTCCCTGTCTTTCCAAACCTCTGGGTTATAGTAGTGGGAATCTGCTGTTGAGATGAGCTCCATGCCTGTCTCGCGATGCATTTGAATTATATACTTGTTTAAGTCGTGTTGCTCTGGAACATTGTTCCATTGCAGCTCGCCGTACCACCTGTCTCCGAAGATTCTTCTCATCTTTGATGTTGTTTTTCTCATAGCTTCCAATACTGCGTCGGGTCCAAGGTCTCTGTTTTCCCAGTAGTCGCCGGCATAAACCCCACCAAGACACGCAGAAGCTGCTATGACCCCTTCATTGTATTTCTTGAGTAGGGAGTAATCAACGCGGGGGTATCGATAAAAATTATCGCCAACATAAGAACTTGATATCATTTTGAATATGTTTTTCAAGCCTGTTTGGTTTTGGGCTAATAAAATCAAGTGTCGCCTTCGATTAAGTGCCGACTTGATCTTCTTTTTTGATTCTTCGTTTTCTACCTGGGTTCCCGAAAAGACTTTTTCATATTCAGACTTTCTCTTGGCATTTGCCCTCACTTCCTCATAGTCCTTTTTCCAGTTTGCTACCGAGGGAATAAAGTAAGCCTCTACGCCATAAATCGGCTTGAAGGTCCTCCCCTCCTTGTTCATTTTTTTTGCATGCAGAACCTGATAGGCTAAACCATTTGCATTTCCGTGATCGGTTAACGCTAAGGCATCCATTCCGTTGTCATACGCAAAATCCATATGCTCTTGCGGGTATCCCAGGGCATCAAATGGCGAGCCGGCTACGGAATGTGCGTGCAGGCCTACAAACTTAATTTTACTTTGTTTCATAACAATCTTTCTTTCTGTAAGGTTTTATTATATCTTTATGTGGTTTCATTAACTTTGAGTCTGATCTATAGTACTCAATTAAGTGATTCCACGAATTCATATCAAAATACGAATCTAGTTCTATTTTGATATCAATGCTTATTGTATCACGATTAAATATTTTGTCAACACTAAAGTTCCTTGAAGACCACCTTTCTTTCGGGTGCAGATCTTTGGATCCACCTGTGCAGTTTTCTCTGATGAACTTCTTGTAGACGCGCCAATCTTCAGGCGAAAAAGTGAAGCCCAAATACTTGCCATCCTTGACGGTCTGATTCTCGTGTGAGAGATAAAAAGACTCAGGGCCGCGTATTTTCGCCCTAAAAGGGAAAACCGCCTCTGGATTATAAATAGAGCACGGGAAAGAAACATAATATTTACTTGGTGTTGACCATTTGGTGATAGACTTGCTGATCTTGTATGCCGTCAGCGAACCATCTAATATCGACCAGCCCAAGCTGTCTCTTCTGTTCCTGTGTTTTCTTAAAACTGGCACGTAAAAAACAGGTATATACTCTTTGTGTTCTTCGTGATTTTTCAATTTATTCCAAGTTTTATATATTTTCGGATTCATGACGTAGTCGCCAATGAGAGAGCGAACCACAGGACTGACATCGTCATTGCATACAATCCATATCGAGTCGCATCCCGCAAAACAACACTCATATACGCTTCTTTCTAAGGCTGTATATTCGCTTGATATTAGCTGGAGGTAATCTGGCAGTGGTGAGCCGAGATTATTTTGGTACCCTGCTAGTGGTATTATCCCTGCAACATTCCTCCCTTTAGTCGCGCTAAACATAACTATTGAGTATTTCGTGTTCCGATAAGTTGAGAAAAAGCACGCTCTCAGTGTTCTTATAAGTGCTGTGATCTAAACTGTACACATACCTGTTAACGTGGGTGACTTCAGGTGACAAATACTTGTGTTTTCCGTTATCTCTCTTGCCGGAAATACGACCTAGGTACCCCAAGGATTTTAATTTGCTTTGAATCAAGAATTTAGCAACTGTATCAGAGTACTCCAAACTGGATATTTGTTCGCTTGAAAGTACAGATTCTGCTACGCAGTCAGTTATATGTTTCGCCCCAAGCACACGATCTGACGTATAAAAATTCACAGCTTTCAAGAAGCCTTCACTAAATGCCGGGATAGTTTTCTGGCTTCTGGGTAAATTTCTAACTTCAAAATCATCTACAACCTTATACATAATTTCAGGTTTGCCAACTATCTCGTTTTCATGAACTACGTTTTGTTTGTCGAAAATATAACAACACCCAAAAGAGTATTTTACAGTAGGGTAATCAGAATATACCCGCAACATGGAGTCCTCTATTTTAATCTTTTCTAGGTCTAGGAAATCAAAACTCCTACCTGCGATTGACAGTAATATCTTAATGTGAGTCAGGGCAGCTTTCTTGTTCTTTTCTCCAAAAAACCCAACTCTAGCTGTCTCGTAAAAGAGCGGACCCAAGGCTCCGTTGCTCAAGTGGTGGTAGCCCTTTAGAAAACTATATAAATAAGATTCGTAAGAGCTGCCAATCACCAGGTTCTCTACAAACATATTTGAAGTTTTTCACTATAGTGCCCGTAAATATTTGCCACATAACTGTATATAGAAGAGTTGCCCCGCCTGAATAGACTTGCATCCTGCTGCCCTTGTCGGTTGTTGATGCAAGCTGCCTCTTCGATAGCCTCGGTTACCACATCAATTATTTGCTGCACATTGTTATTTCTAAATCCTTGCAGCCCCTCGACATGAACGGCGCCGAAGTCAATTAATGGCTGATATGAATTAACATTTTGTCTATTTCCAATAATAAACGCCATACCATTTGCATGAGCCATGGCGGAAGCTGCAGCGTGATTATTGAACTCGCTCCCCTGTGCAGGCTCGTCACCGATAACTATTGCGATCCTGTGAGTATAGAGACTCAAATCAACCTCCCACTGGTCCTCAATTCCTTGAATTGCGGCTTCTGGGCGACTGGTGTTCCAGAGAACGTTATCGTTGATACCGTCTCGGTCCCAGTCGATCCTGTCGTCTGTGAAGAACTTCCCTAGAGCATCGAGGGTATTTTCTGAAGCTCCGCCTTGATTGACGGCGCCAGCTTGAATCTGTCTTCTGAGTGTATTTACCGCGTTTGTCATATCCTCAATCGGCACAATTGGCGGATCTTCTACGCCAGGGACGCAATTATCCCCAGGGTAAGATAAGTAGGGGTCTGGCATATCATCGTTTCCGACAACTGCAAGCATATAACACACATCTTCGATGCCATCATTGAACAGTCTTCGGACCGAATTTCGTGTAGCATCAAAAGCGGCACCCAGCTCTCCGTCGTCCATTGAGCCAGAGATGTCTACGATCATCATAACTGCAACACGACCTTGTTGAAAGTCTTCGTCCGCAGAACCATCACAATCGTTATCCTCGTTATCGCAGCGCTCGACTGAAGGCCTTATTTCTTGCTGGCATTCGAAATAGCCATATTGTAATTCGCCGTCGGCGTTACGTCTCTGTTCACAGAAGGCCGCTCCCAATCTGCAATCACCAGCTACGTATTCTGGGCCGTCGGCACGGTTTTCATAAGTCAACACCTCGTTTGTAAGGATATCAGTAGAGCAGAGCATTGATAGTGGTCCGCCATTTGGCCCTTCGTCAACAAATCCGTCGCAGTCTTCGTCGGCGCCATTGCATATCTCGGGCTGAGGTACATAATCCGGATGGTCACACGCACAGACCTCCTCAGCAAAATCCTCGTCAACATGGCCGTCGCAATCGTTGTCAACAAAGTCGCAAAGCTCACGCGGAAGGGGCCCGCATTCTCCGCAATCGTTTAACAGCCCCTCATCGACAGAATCGTCACAGTCATTGTCTAATCCATCGCACTGCTCTATTGGGTCCGGGCCACATAGATCGCAGATATTTCTAACCCCTTCATCGACCAAACCATCGCAGTCTTCATCTGTTTCGCCGTCACAGACCTCAATCGGGTCTGGGCCGCACTGGCTGCAGACATTTAGTACCCCCTCATCAGTCAATCCGTCGCAATCATTGTCAATTGAATCGCACTGCTCCTCTCCAGGGGGCGTTTCTCCCTCACACTCACCAAAGCCATAGTACTCCTCTACGCCGGCGTCTGTTTGTCTTGTTAATAGCGTACAAAGCCTGATTCCCGGGCGACAGGGGCCAAACTTTTGCGTCCCAGGGGGACCGGTATAGCAAGCCCTAGAAAGTAACTCTATCTGCGGATCTTCTACCAAATTAGAGGGTGACTCATTTAGCCTGCCGTCACAGTCATCGTCGACTGCATTGCACACCTCTTGTCTAGGAAAAGCTGTGGGTGAGCACTGGCCCCAATGTGTTAAATAGCAAATTTTCTCACCGATAGCGCAAGGACCAACTAACCCCTCTATCTCACATGGTGCTCGGCCGTACAGATTCTCGCAGACGCGCTCGGGTGCTGCGTCGACAAGAGCGTCCACTGCAGAATCCCACTGTCTAATGAGATAGGCGTCCGGGGGCTCTTCAGGGGCGGCGTCAGGTGGTATATGCAGCCTCCCTAGGTCCTCAAATTGATTGGCCGCTTCTGGCGAATGTGTCTTCGCGTTGTCTTCGCAGGACACCAAAAGCAACGCCACAAATAAAATTATGCTATTTTTCATTGAAAATCCTTATTAGTCTAAAATATCTGGTGTGTCTAACAAGCCCACAACATAGTTTTCCAGGATCACATGAAGTTTTTTATTTTTAGTTTCCACTAATTCTATCATTGATCTATCAACAATAATCTTAAGGGACCCTAGGCCGGCTCGGAAGCTTTTCTGTATTTGGCTATTACAGTCCGCGGCGACGGCAATAACATTAGCTGTCACATATTTTGTTTGCTCAGGGTTATAGTTTTCTGGCAGGAGTACTCCTGATTCTTGCTTTGGTTCTTCGGTGTGGGGTACAATGTGTATGTGTCTATTTACTGGTTTGAATTTCGTGATCTTCAAATCGTCACCCTAGCTTTCTTCAATCTCTGAAAGCAATCTACCAGCTCATCCATATCAGTGTCCGACTTGACAAGCCTATAGGCTTTCACTGCTAGTCTCATTTCCTCCTTCGTTAACCAGCCGTTCTCGTGAAACGATTCCCTCAAATCCTTCTTCTGTTCCTTGAAGGGTTCAATAGCATTTTCAATTGCAGCTAACTGTTTAATGTAGTCAGACATATGCTGTTCTTTTTCTTTTTGATCATTTGTAGTATTCAAGATTTCTCCTTTTATTGGTTTTCTATTAGAGTATATTATATATTGTATAGTATACAGCTTGATGTGTCAAGTTTTAAATAAAATTAATTTCACAAGCGCCGCCGGCGCAGGCAGCTTCACCTTTGAGATCGGTGTTGTCTTCTTGCTCTTCCACCTTTGTGAGGTCAATGGTCTGAAGGCTCTTCATCATCACTTCATATGTTTCTTTTGAGCAATCTTCAAATGGTGCTTGGGTATAGGTGCCACCGTCATAAGGTAAAACCGATAGTCCGTTATAGCTGTTTCTATTATCCCACATCCACTCTCCAACGTCAACCCACTCGGCATCCTTGATGGATACTGTCGCGGATATATTGTGAGTATTCTGACCCTTACGAAATCCAGGGCGGACCCATTCGTCCGTAACCCTCTTGACTCTCTTGAGCAGCTGCAGGGCTGACTCGTTTCTCGTGATGGCCCCCTCTGGAGCGCGCTGAGGGACGGAGATTACTGCAGTAGTATGTGGGCTAAAATACTCGTCTTCCACTAGATCAGGGTGGTTTGTTTTCAGGTACCTGTAAATTGGTTCATTTTTTCCAACGCGGAGGCGCCTTATGTAGAACTCACCATGCCAAGGGTGTATTCCAGAGCTAGTGCCCAAGGTCAAGCTGGTTGTGCCGGCGGGCTTAACACAGGTCGTGCGAGCCGCTGGTTTAACCCCTATTAGTTTAGATACTCTGTCGTTTTCCTCTTTAACGATATTGGCGGCCTCTGACATATCTAAGGTCAGGACTGCGCCCGAGGCTATTCCAGTCATAGACACACCAATCAGCGAGTCCCTCTCGGTAGTGCGGCGCCAAATATCTCGTAAATAGTGAAAATCCGTATAGCTAGCCTGCAATGTGCCAATAAATGCCCCTGCTCGAACTCTCTCATTGAAATCTGATTGATCCTCAAGGTCCGATACGTTGACTTCTGTCAGATTGCAGAACTGAAAGGGTCTAAGTCCGATCTCACAGCACGGATTCGTACCCCAATCTTTGTCGTTGGAAAAATAAAAGCCGGGTTCGCCGGCGTTTGATGCCTTCACTCGATCCCAGAGATTCATAAAATATTCTTTGTTAATCTTGTGCCTCAGCAAAACAACTGAATTGTTTGCGCGGCCACGTTGAGGGTTTCTCTCCCACCAATTTCCCGTCTTTGCTGACAGCATCTCCTGGTCATCCGCAGAAAACAAAGAAATCAAAGCTGCTCGGCGGATACCTCCGGCAAGCACAGCATCAGCGATATGGCAAACCATGTCGTGGACCTCTATCGAGGTTAATTTATCTCCATTTTCCTTGAGGGAAAGCATACCTTCTAGTTTTACGAGGCACTCTCGCAAGGGCTGGGGGCCTGGAGCTTTTCCGCCCGAGGTGATGAGCAGTGATCCCTTCGGGCGAATATCTGAATAGTCGAATCTCAACTTGCTGCCTCCGTAAAAATAACTACGAAACAACGCCTTGACCGAATCTGCCCAGCCCTCAATGGAATCATTTACTAGAAATCTTCTTGTTCTCTTACTATTCGGCTTAGTGATTTCAGGCAATTTTTCAACATGGTGGTTTTGAACGCTGTAGCCTACCCCTGTGCCCCCCAATAGAAGAAACATTGTTTCTCCGAAGGCGCGCCAATCGTCAATCGGCATGAAAGCGCAATTAAAGATCCTATTTGGTGCCACCTCAATTGGCTTCCCGCCAAACTGCATGGATCTCATAGAAGGGAGAACCTTTTTGTTGTATACCATCTTGTAGGCTTTCCTGATCTGAAGTTCCATCTCAGGGAACTTCTTTAGATGCATATTCATATTCCTGGTTACTAATTCATCCCACGTTTCGCGGCGGTTTTCTGAATCTAGGTACCTTGCATATTTCATGTGCACAGTTATGTCCGATAATATCTTGCTTGACAATTCCATATTTTAATTTTCTCCTTCCTTTTTTTGTTTTTTGTAATTCGCGTATTTCTGCTTTAAATTTTCTAATCTCTCTTTCGCTGATTTTTCCATAATCTCACCGACCGTCTCATCGGTTCGATCTAAAACCTTTATCTTCACATTGCTAGTGTCCATAAAGATAGGGTACACTAAGCCATCTGGGCCGTTGCGATTCTTCGCCACAAAGACCCTACCCGTATTTGTATTTTTGTCCTCTATTGTTCTTGAGACCGAAAAGATAAAATCCGCTACAAAACACTTATTAAAGGCCTCCGAGATAGACTCCATGGTGATAACCTCAGCGTTCAAGCCTGACCTGTTCGTTTGCGAGGCAGTCCACAGTGGACAATCGCAGATCTGTGCCAAACCCCTGAGTTCTTCGTAAATAGTCTCCAGTTGGTGCCTTTTTTCGTCTTTTTTAGAAAACTCAGGCTTTATTAGGTCCCCATAGTCAACAATGATTAGATCCGGCTCGAAACCACGCACCTTTAGTTTTTCCACATGATTTTTGATGGTCTGTATTGATGCAGATCGAGTCGGATATTCTTTTATAATGAGCCTACCTTCAATCTCTCTAATTTCCTCGTATATCTTTTCCTTAAAGACAGATAGGTTCTTGAGTTCCACGCCAGTGATGGAAGAATCATAGCGACCGGCAACCACCGTATCCGACAATTCCAAAGTGTAATGTAAAACATTTTTTCCGGACTTCAAAGCCCGGGCGCCTAGGTGCACCAGCACCATTGACTTACCTGCACCTGTCGGCGCAACAACAACGCCCAGCTCGCCGCGGCCTAGGCCACCTTTCGTTATGTCATCAATTTGCTTCCACCCTGATGTCACTGGGTTCCTGCTTCTAATTTCGAATCTTGTTTCGAAATCAGCCATATAGTCATAACCCAGAGAGTTATCTGACCCAAGCTTCAATGCATCATTTATAACTTTCGAAACCTCATCGAACGAAGAAGACTTTATTAAATCTACAGACTGTATTAGTGCACCTTTCAACTTTTGTTTTTTGCAAAAATCTAGGGCGGTATCTTTTATATACTCTGAAGATGAGGGTTCGTTGCCAGCAGAAAGGACTCGTGCGTAGTATTCCCTTATTCTTATTTTTACAGACTCTAGTTGATCTTCGAGGTCTGTCCTTATGATCGATCTCATAATCTTTGAAGTTGGGTGCACCCCATATTTCAATCGATAGTCCAAGATCTTCTCCACGAAAACTCTCAAGTGCTTTAATTCCAAAAAGCCTAAGTCTAGGACTTCAAACATTTGATCCGCAAAGGAGCGATCATTTAGGATTAGATGGCACAAGTCCTCCTGAAAGGTTTTTCCAAATTTAGAGAAATCTACAGTTTGCTGCATTCTACTTACTTTTGCTTTTGGTTTTTGTTGTTTTCTGAAGAGTGAAAGTTGATCGCGTTATTAAATCCTTGCTCCAAAGATACCATATTGACGGTCAGAACGCCGTCTTTTAGCATCCTTTTTCTAATTTCAGTTTGATTATACTGGGGTGTGTAATTCTCAAACACTGAATCTATCCTGTTCTTAGCCTGTATAGACAAAGAAGGGGAAGAAAGTTGCATTATTGCATAATTTTCCCTAATCAGTGATTGTGATTCTAAAATATTTTTATAAATTTTTAATTTTTTATTCTCCTTGGAGTCACACTTTTCCAGCAAATCTTCGATAAAATAATCTTTTTCGTTCTTCAAGAACGAAAATCTTTTTGCCACCGTCCCCAAGCCAACTCTAGGTACCCCTGGTAAGTTGTCACTAGGGTCTCCGGCAATTGCCCGGGCGAGGGCGAAGTTTCTTGGATGAATACCAAACTTCTCTACAACCATGTTTTTATTGAGGATCTCCTTTTGAACGGGCCTATACAATAAAGTCTTGTCGTCTAGCAGCTGGATGAAATCCTTATCTGCCGATACTATCACTTTTTGCCAATCCTCAAACATTGATGAAGATTTGATATAAGAGATGACATCATCGGCTTCAACAGATGGCTCCATGAATTGGATAACGGGAGTCTGATTCAGATATTCTACCAATCTCAATTGTTGCCACAGCCTATTGTTGTCTGTGTCCTGGGGCGTCATCTCCTCTGTTGACCAATTCACTCTTAGTGGTTTTCTACCCTCTTTGTAATTTTTATTGATTTTTCTTCTAGTTTGGGATCCGCCCTGACCATCCCAAACTACCACAATCATATCAGGGCTGACTTCTCTAGAGATTTTGTTGAGTATATTAATAAACGTGCGAATACCTCCGATGGGCTGGCCATTGGTGTTCTTGCTCGGGTCAACAATATAGCCACGAACAAACTGGTTGTATGCGTCAACAATCATTATTCTCTTAGTCACACTATTCTCCTATTAAAAAGCCCGGCAAGAGCCGGGCTGTAGCTATGGTTTTAGACAGCTTCTACTGGTGGGTGTTCCGTATCGTAAAAGTCGTCAGCTTTGCCTTCTCTATTCTTGAATTTCATAATAACATCATTATCCATGATTGTCAATACACTTTCTCTAAAGCTTTCCGACTTCAACTTAGTGATCCATTGCTTTCTCTGGAACTTCTCTTCGGTTCCATCGTTCTTAACGAGAGTGAACCAAGCACCAGATTGCTTCAATCTATCAGAAATTTGTATTGCGTCAAACCAACTTTCCTCGTCTTGGACCCCGATAGATTCATCACCCCATAGAATTTTAAAATTACATGTACGGCCGGCTGTGCCAAATCTGGATTTCTCCAATTTAACTTTAACTTCCGAACCTATCCTGTAACCGTTATCGTCCACGATAAACGACGCTTTTGCTTTTCTTCCTGTTAGCCACACCCGCAGAGAATACGAATACGGTAGCGTTTTTCCGCCGGGAGTCATGTATGGGGTGGTCATCGCCTCTGACGGAGACCGAGTGATATTCGTTTTCAACTGATTCAGCACTAACAAAGTGGCATCGGCGTTGGCGATTGGGACGACAAGCTTTGACATACCTTTCGATAAAATTCTGGCCTTCATTGCCATTGTCGATTGAGGATCATAGTCTCCTGACACATCCGATAGCGATGGCGTTAGGGCTAGTGAGTCCCAAATGAACAACCATTTATTACCCGTAGACAGCAGCTCTTCGATTGTTTCTAAGACAAATTCTACGGATTCAGCTTGAACATACATCAGTCTATCTAGGTCACAACCTGTTCTTTGCAGGAAGTCAGGATCTATAGCCGATTCCGAATCAAAGTACACAACGTCAATTCCCAGATCCTGGGCGTTGGAGGCTACCTGCGCAGCTAGAAAGCTTTTACCAGTAGCCTCAAGACCTGCAATTTCTGAAATCTTTCCTACTGGAATGCCTGCTCTCTTACCTTTGCAGATTATTGAGTCCAGCCAGCGTGAACCAGTGGAAATCCACTGCTTCACCTCTGTCGGGTTATCGTGAAGGAGCGAGTGTGCGACGTCGCGACCGACTTTTTTGTTTATGATGTCACGCACAGCAGCAATGTCTAAAGCTCCCTTTTTCAGTTTCTTTTTTCTTGACATAAGTATCTACCTCAAGAATTTAGCAGATCATTAAAGGCAGCCTCAACATCATCGGGCGAGGTGGTGGCGCTGTCGTTGCCATACTTCTCAACATCGTCACTTCCATTGTCACTAGATAAAAATTGCTCCAAAATCAAAGAAACATCTTCAGTTGTCTTTCTCTCGAAAATAGTTTCAAAATCAGGGACCGACTCTAAAAGTTCTGCGCAGCGGTCGTCACCACCTACTGCATCATCGCACAACACAGTCTTTCTTGGTCTAGGCCTAATATCTGTCCGGGGGAACGATGCACCCGGTAATTTTCCGTACATGATCTTCAGATCATTGCCAGTTTCCGGATCTGTGATATCACCATAGTCGGGGTCCAAAACGATTGTCAGCAACTTTTCGTAGGCCATTTTTCCATAACCCCAAATTCGAATCCCCTGGTCTTCTTCTCCTCTGACGAGGACTGGAGAAAAGAACCTCTGCTTTGCAAAGAAATCCTTTGCCTGTTTTCTGCTCTCTTCCGTTCCTTCATTCCACAGCTTGTTACCAAAATTACAAACTGGGCAGTCATCCCCAAAATTCTTTTTTGGACATAAGAAACCAGATGTCCCAACATTATAGTGAAAATACCTTTCCTTGAAAGGATCTCCGTCGGGCATTGAGACTACTCGGATGTTGTTTTCGCCCTCTTCCGGGCGCCAGAACTGCTTCTTTTCTCCTTTTCCGTTTAACTTGTTTAGTTTTTCACGCATTGCGTCTAAATTGATAGCCATTTTAAAACCTCCTTATTGTTTTTTTGCTCTTGCAGGCTAAAGCAGGTCGGCAAATATCCCGACCAACTAAATCTTATATTAACATTGGTTAATTTCAAATTCAAGTGTTTTCTTGAATTTTTGAAGAGTAATATTCGACGTAAACATAGTCCTCTTCGTATTCGGTGGGTATAATAGAATAAGACACTGTGATGCCCTCTTTCATCCTATTGGTTACTTTGTCCATTATTTTTCTATGCAGACCTTCTTCTTGTTCTAGTTTGCTCCTACTTATACCAAAGTAATATCTCACCTCTTTTTCCTCATCAAAGGGGTAAAACATCTCATCGCGGGGATCGTCACAAGATGAAACCCCAATTGTCTTTATCTTGCAGGATTCCGGCAACTTAGAAAACGTACTGACAACTGATTCTGATTTTTTGAAAGTGTTAATCATATGGCATGTCGAAGATATACATTCATTTAGTTTCTTATAATAGTTCATTATTGTGACAGAATCAAGAAAGACCTCCACAGACTTATTTGATAATATCGTTATTGATTCGAACAACCCTGAGCGTGCGTATTGTTGCAGAATACCGCGGGAAGCTCTTTCTTGTAGGGTTTGAATCTTTCCCAGTACCTCTATCTCTGGCTCGACATAAAAGACATTAATTTTCTGTCCTCGGTCGTGTAAGTGCTTGAGGGCGCGCAGGGATATTGCGGTAGAGCAGTTGGCACCGCACAGGAAAACATCCACCGGGCCAAAGATTTTGGCCATAAAGCCTTTAAGTTTTGGCTCAACATGACTCTCATATTCTTCGGGGTGATCAAAGGTAGGTAGTTTTAAATTGAATTTTGTATTTTTTTGATTTTGATTGGATACCGTATAGACATCATACGCTTTAAACTTTTTAAAGCTATTCGCAATGTTTGATCCCGCGGTGCCAATACCTAAGATTGCTTTCAAATTTTCACTTTCCTCATCGCGCCATAGTTTTTCCCAATTGCAATATTGCATGGATAGCGACCTAATCTGTTGTTCATAAATAGCCCCTTAATATCTTTAAGTAATTTCGTTTCGGATCTACAAAAATCCAAAACCACCGAATCGTGCATCGTAAAGCAAACAAAGCTTCTCTTACCCTTTAGTGCTTCCGATATCTTTAAGGCGTTTTCTATCACTATATCATTAGTTGTCGACTGGAGCAAGTAATTTAAACTATTTTTTCTCTCTACTTCTATTTTTCTTCCGAAAGGAGTGCTTATGTATCCAGAAGACCAAAATTGTGACTGCACATGCTCTCTGTTATAGATACCCTCTATCTGTTTGTCATGCAGTTTGGAGTTATACAGCCAGGCAAAAATTTTCCTTTTGGCTTCGTCTCTAGTCATTTTGCTAGAATATATATTTTTCATATTCCAAAAATGCAAGTCCTCTTCGGGTTGCGCAGTGCCCTGCAGGGCCAAAAGCGTCCTTAATTCCGCTGCATTATAATCTAACTCCAAAAAAACACTATTCTTTGGAGACAAGCCTCCCCTGTCATCCCTTTTCATAGTCAATATTGGAACGCTGGTTCGGGAATTTGTAAACCGGCCAGTTTTTGTTCCAAAAATATTATAGCTTATCTGCCTAGGGACGGAATTAACCAAAATTTGTCGTCGCGAGAGCCTGCTGGTTAAAATGTGGGCCTTGTGTAAAATTTGTTTGTCTTCTGCAAAATTCCTGTTCTCTAAAAGATTGATCATCGCCCTTTCTCTCAATAAGAAATATCTACTCAGCAAGCCTGCAGGCAACAAATCATAAAAGCAGTTTTCAGACATCTCGACTTTTGCAGTGACACTGGCCCGCTGATGTGCTTCTAAAATTTGCTTAACTTCTCTAAACTGTTGTTTTTCCTTCGAAAACTCTTCAAGGGGAGCCCCCCTTGTCAGGATATAGAGAAAATCGTGGCTCATCCCCTCAAAAATGCCGGAATATTTCCATGCGTATTTAGCTTCGCTTATCTTTTGTTGATAGTCGTTGGTCATTAGATGGCCATCGAAAAAGACCCCTTTACAGTTGTCTTTTATATCAAGGGCTTGTACGATCATCTAGAATAATAGTCTTTCAAATATAGTGGTTCTTCAGTATTTATATTATAGTGCACTTTGTGCTTGGTTTCAATAAAATTCGCACATATTTCCCCAATTTTTCCGGAAACCGGCTTAAACGGATTAGAAGCATAAGTGTTTCTGTAGAGGTCGTGATAAACAAGTATCTCATTTCTGTGCTGTTCGTACTGGTCCGATACCTGAAGTTCCAGTGTTCTTGTTTTCCACAGAACATCTATCCAATATTTTTCATCCTCTAGCGTTTCAGGGGCCGAAGGTCTCACCTGATTGTTGAAGAATGGCTGATCTTCAACGATTCTGTTATAGACAGCAGACAGCAGTTCTTTTACTTCAAATATGTCATCATAATGTGTCTTAGTTCTGTACCAATGATTAAGTGTGTTAGTCGCTGCAGTGTTTGATTGTTGCAACTTCATTTGTTCCTCAAAAGTGACTGAATCGAAATCTACCAACAGTCTCCAAGGCGCGTTTTTATCTATCATAAGACCGTAGCCGTTGCAATGCTCTGCGAAGCAGTGAAAATCGACACTATCGACAACCATCTGTTTTATCGAATCTTCGCTATAATCCAAAGTTGCCAATTCAACAACTATCCCAGAAACCGTCACCGGGCAGTGCTGGCTAAGCGCAAAACCACTTCTGGTTATTGGAAATTTATGCAAATTTTCTTCTGCAAGTTTGAGATACCTTTCATAGAATCCTCTAAAGTCATAAAATTCCTCGTCCTTCAAGGCGAAGAAATAATAGTTGATTATATATTCCCTGTAAAGGGTGAGTGAGCCTTCCGCTTGGTCGAATTCTGTATACCCAGTTTGTACTGCGAGGTTCGGATTTAGGAACCTAGGCACCTGAAGGTCGCTATTTGATATTTTTTCTAAATATTCGCTCCTAAATTTATTAAACATATTGACAGTAAAGGATGCGGCGAAAACATTATCTGATGGGCCACCAAAAGGCTTGAGGGCCGAACGATCGTCATCAACCAACAATACAACTGGTTCGAACTTTTCATTCAACAAGCCATAATTTGGGCGCGTATACCACAAGTCGACAAACATAGATCGCAAGTCATGGTCATTTATTAATTCTAAAAAGCGCTCCTTGTAATTTGCCCTCTGCAAGAACTCTTCTGAAAGCGTGGATGTGCTTCCTGCTAAAAAGTTATCCTCACTCATCCCAATTTCCTCGTTTTTTCACCCGGAATTATTCCAAGCTCTGAGGCCGCCATCGATGCCAACATTCCGCCGCCGCGGTCCTCTTTCCAGGATCCAAATGAGCACTCTAGGTTTGTGGTATACTCTGGGCCGTTGAAAGAGTGGCTTACACTGATCACCGTATAGTACCCACCTAGCCCTATACGAAATGCAGCAGAGTCGTATTTCCTTGGATCACCAAAACCTATTGTAGTTGGATCTATAAATATTTGAGACCCAGGGAAAAACAAAGTGTTACCAAACATTGAAATGTTCGCGCTGTAGGGCATCTTTAGTTCGTCATAAAGACTCACTGAGTCGACCATCAATCCCTCTCTTCTATATTTAACGTCAAATTTTTTAAAATCAATGCTTTTTATTAGGCCGCGATCTTTACTAAGGTTAAAGTGGTATATGCCGTTTACCATATCTTGCCCCAGAATCCCAGCGCCCTTATACCCTATTGTCCTCGAAGGTGGAGAGTAGATTATAAAGTATTCCATTTCCTCCTTTTTGTGCTTCAGTGTCTTTCTCTTTAAAAAGGATGGTAACTTGGAAATATCGATTTCTGGTCCTTTATCTTTTATTTTTTTACCCGATATTGAAATATACGACAAATTAACCCCTGCGTCAAGAAAAGTCGCTGAACTTGCTGTAAATTTAGAAAGCGCCCGTGGCAGCACTTTTGTGACGCTTAGGTGCAAAGCATCTTTCAAAGTAAAAGAATACTTCCTTTTGTTCGCCAGTTCTTGAAAAAAGAAAACTTGCAGCGTCTTCATCGATATAGGTATATCTGCGATGTTCGTTGTGACTGTGTGGTCGTCTTTTAAGGTCAGCAACACATCAGTCAAAAGCACTTTGGTTTGGTCAATCTCTTGAGCCTTTTCTTGTAATGCTGCAATTCTCTTTTTCATGTCAGCCGGTTTTTTCGTTTTAACTGTCTTGATAGCGGCGTGAATGTTCTCTTTTGCAAACTTGAATATTTGCTCCAAAAAATCACCATAATTCACATAAGATATCGGCTGAGTGCGGGGGTGGCGTGCCTGCTGCAGCGATGCAGAAGTTTTTTTCTTTTTCCCCTTGGTCGTCTGGGTAGCCGGAGGCGCATTTATTTCTTTCTTTGCCGCTTTTTTAACATCTTCATCTTCAATACCCTCAGCTAAATCTAAATCTTCTTTTTTGCTTGCGTTGTAGTAGTCGGCAAGAAAATCATTACCTATAATATAGTGGACTTTTCCAGACTTTTCAAGAGGCTTCAAGATTTTCTCAGATATTGACCTATGAAATTGTGACTTCTTTCTGTCGTTTATTTCTTTTATGGCTGCGGCGCGGACTTTTGGGTCAGCAATTTCTTTTGCTTCTGCTAAATCCATATCAATAGCAACGGCAGCATTGACGAGATTAGAAGGAGTTGTTGTTATGTCAAAGAAAGTTGAAGACAAAACCGTCGAAACACGGGCTGTGTAGCTTATATCTATTGTTGCGGAGCCATCTTTTCCGACGTTTATA
>MDTA01024860.1_pt1 | contig 26844 bp, 25 predicted proteins | sample 811151 | NCBI WGS metagenome assembly MDTA01 (sample SAMN05326648, study PRJNA326480) | marine metagenome | isolation source: seawater | place: Indian Ocean: South | collected 2010 | reverse complement strand
TATCATCATGGTTATCTATATCTATTGATCTTTCATAAGGAGTTTCAAATATTAAAGTTTTTTTGGGTATCCTTTTTTTTTCATGAAAAATTGCTTGCCTCGAATAAATCCAAACAATAGTGTTAATCTCAAAAACTGGCTTCACAGATTGTCTACTACCTGGATTTTTTTCTGAACTTTTACTTAACGAGTAATATTTTCCTTTTTTTTCTAGCATGCTAAAATACGGATTGTGTTGGGCTTTGTGAATACTTACAAGTAAGTCTGGTTTTTTTTTTTCAAAATATGCTAAAGCTTTATTTATATCACTATTTATTCTAAGTGGCGAAGTAGGATCAAATAAAACAACTTTGGAAACCTTGTTATGATTATTATATTTTTCATAATAATTTATAGCATCTTTTATAACTGGCAACATAGGTGTATTATTTTTTGCAAGATGAGGTTTTCTGCTTAGTTTTATTAATTTTTTTTGTTTTGTTTTAAATAAAGATAGAATTTTCTTTGAGTCACTTGACAATATCACATTATGAATTTTTTTATTTGATAATGCTAATTGTACAGCTCTCTTTGTTATTTCAATTCCATTGATTTTTAATAAATTTTTATTTTTAACTTCTGTCGATTTTTTTCTAGCTGCAACTAATCCAAGTATAATCTTATTATTTAAATTTTTAATCAATTGTAAATTTTTAATATTTTAAAATTTAATTATTTAAGCATATTAGTCTTATTATAACTAAATAAGTTAAAATCTGAGCCTACACCCATCATTTGTCCAGGTGTATAATTTTTATCATTAGTCCAAACTAGACTTTCTACATCCTCATATAAATAATCACAGTTCTTACAGTAATCAATTTTATCAAAGTCCTTCTTTTCATGAGCATCTCGCAATTCTTCAAATTTTTTTCCAAAATAAATATCTTCTAAGCTTTCAGTATCAAGATGACCCATAACACTTTTTTTTTCATTTGGAGGACCTAATGTCTGACAACATGCTGTGACTGCTCCCATTTTTCCATCTAATCCTCCAGCTCTTACAGTTAATTCAGGTGCGAATGGTCTGCCACAAGTTTTCTTAACTCTACCAATTCTTTCGTTAGCTGAGTTGTCAAAATTTCCACTTACATTGTGCATTTTCCATATGTATCCATCACATCCTAGCTCTTTCAATAATTTTTGATACTCTCGGGTTTCCATATCTTGTTGGTTATTGTCACATATCAAATGATAAGTGCTTATTTTACAATTACTTTTTTTTTCTCTAATATATTTTTGGATTTCTTTAATATTATTTTTTACCAAATCAAAATTATCAACATCCATCCATTTTTTGTAAACATCTTTATTATAACCAATTACACTAAATCTAATAAAATCAATTCCAGCATCTATAACTTTTCTCATATAATCGCCTACTAATTTTTCTCCATTTGTATAAATAAATGCAGTCAATCCTCTTGATTTTACCGATCTAATATAATCATCAAGATCTTTGGCCATAGTAGCTTCTCCACTTCCAGATAAACCAACAACTGGCTTTCCATATTTTGGAACTAATTTATCTAAAATTTCATTAAATTTATCTAATGGTAATTTTCTTCTAAAATCTTTATCTCTTCCAGGCGTAGCCTGTGGGCACATTTGGCATGTATAATTACATCCTCCAAATACCTCCATTAAAACTCTTTTTAGTTTAAATTCTCTTCCGTTATCTATTTCGACGTTTAAATTCATAAATTAATAATAAGCTATTATAAATCTTTCATATTAATGTAAACATAAATTTAATACTTTATTAAATTTTGCCCTATTATAAGTTTTCTTTTTATGCAAAAATCCATGACTCTTTGAAGATCATCTAATTTAAATTTGCTTATTTTAGCAATATCGAGGATAGTATGTTTGCCGTCAGCATATGATAGTAAATTAAGCATAATTTTAAAATCTAAATTTTTTTTAAAAAATTTATTTCTAGTTTTATGTGAATGTAAATTTGGATATAAATTTCTTTTTCCTAGCATAAGCTCGCCATAAGGTATAAATCTTTTTAGAGGATAAGAATATTCGTTAATCTTTAGTGCATTGATTATTTCTTCAGAAGATTTTTCTATCTGAGATATTTTCATAAAATCTTTATCATCACCGGATGTATGATATTCTTTATACTGTCCATACGCTGTTCTTGATATTTGTCCAACAGGGAGATTTAACTCGCTTGAACAATATTGTCTTTCATCACTGCCGCCATCTGCAGGATCAAATTTTCTAATCTCGTTAATTTTTTCTTTAGCAAGTTGATTAAATATATTATCCAAATTAGAGTTGCCAATTCTAGATTTTTTATATGTAAGTTTTTTTTTAGGGCCTCCTAAACATGTTAATATAAGTCCTGATACAAGATTTTTTTTTAATAAATTTTTATGACTACTTAAAAAGCACAACGAACCTATTGTTTCTGGGTTGATCAAAAATAAATAATTATATCTTTTATTTTTCCACGTCTTTATTCTATTGTAAATGCTTATTAGAGTTAATGGACCGCTTAATTCGTTATTTGCCATACTAGGGTGACACAAATATGACGAAAGTAAAATAACTTTTTTTGACGAACCTTTCAATTGTGCTAATCCGTTTACTAAATAACCATTATTAAAATTAGACTTTACAGTGACATCATATAAACCATTTTTTTTTAGTTTTTTTCTTTGATTATAAGAAATGCAAAATCCCCAATTTTTTTTGTAATAACTTGTTACATAATGTATCAAGCTCGGTTTAGTTTTATCATAATGCAAGTATTTATCTAGATTATTCAATTTCATTTTTTTTTTTACAGAAACTGAATAGCCAACTAAATGAAGATTGTTTTTTTTAAAATCTACAACTTTTTTTCCTCGATATTTTATATAGGCATCTTTAATATTCCAAATCTTTGGCACTCTCCAGTCAAAGATTTTTTTTCCACTACTATATTTAATTTTTTTAAATTTGATGTATCTGTTGATTATTTTTAATGATTTTAAATAACCTTCTCCAGTTATACTTCTGCATATTGGAAAAAGTTCATCAAATATCTTGTTAAGATTTATATTTTTGGTTTTTGAAATTTTCATTAATATATAGTTTTGTTATTGGAATGATTTTTTCATTAAGTTATGTTTTTAACACTTTAAATCAATTATTAGACACTTTTTTCAAGAAATTTTATTGTAGTATATAATATTTACATTATATCGTTAGAAAAATTTTTTATATTTCTTATATTAAATTATAAATAATAATTATTTGTTATGAAAATTTTGTCTACATTGGGGCCTAAATCTCTAAATAAAGAAGTAATTCAAAAATTAGATGTTAATGGAGTTGATATTTTTAGAATCAATTTATCTCATGTAAAATTAAAAAATTTGAAAAAAATAATAAAGTTAGTTCAAAAATATACTAAAAAATCAATATGTATAGATACTGAAGGTGCTCAAATTAGAACCGGTGATTTAGGAAATAAAAGTTATATTTTAAAAAGTCAAAAAGTGTACAAAATATTTGACACAAATAAAAATAAAATTTCTTTTTATCCGGATAAAATTATAAATCAAATAGAGGTAGGTGATATAATAAGTATAGATTTTAATTCTGTAACTGTGCAAGTTATAAATAAAAAAAAAAAATATATTGAGGTAAAAGTTTTAATCGGAGGAAAAATTTCACCTAATAAAGCTGTTTCAATAAATAGAAAAATAAAATTAAAACCACTTACCAAAAAAGATATAGATTCAATTAGAGTAGCGAAAAAACTAAATATTAATTATTTTGCTTTATCTTTTGCTAATAATGAAAATGATGTGAGTTATTTTAGAAATAAAGTTGGAAAAAAAAGTCATATTATTTCTAAAATAGAATCAATTTCTGGCATTGATAATTTAGAAAGTATTTTAAAGAAAACTAATAGTATATTAATTGATAGAGGAGATTTATCAAGAGAAGTTATAATTGAAAAGATTCCATTTCTTCAGAAACAAATTATTAAATCTGCAAATAAATTAAATAAAAATGTTTATGTTGCAACAAATTTTCTTGAAACAATGATTGAAAACCAAAATATGACTAGAGCTGAAGCAAACGATATTTATAATACTCTTAATGATGGAGCAAATGGTTTGGTTTTGGCTGCTGAAACAGCAGTAGGAAAGAATCCAATAAAAAGTGTTAAATTAATAAAAAATTTTATAGACAACTTTAACTCTCTTAATAAAGGTCAAAATAAAAAAAACAATTTAAGTTTAATCGGTCATAATCCGTATTATGGTGAGCTAATTAATTTAAGAAAAAATATACCAGAAAAATCTAAAAAAAATTTAAAAAAGATTACCTTAAATAATTATCAAGTTATTGATTTAGAAAATATATGTAATGGTACATATTCACCAGTAAATTCATTTATGGATAAAAAAAACTTTTTAAACGTAATTTATAAGTATAAATATAAAAATTCTATAGATTGGCCTATGCCAATTTTTTTAAACCTTAATAAAAATAAAATTAATTTTAAAGTTAATGAAACTATAATATTACAAGACAAGCTTCAAAATCAAATTGCAGAGTTAAAAGTAAAAAAAATTGAAAATATAAATTTAGAAAAACATTTAAAATATATATCTCATTCAAATGACTATTTTTATAAATTATTTAAAATTAGCGATAACTACTTAATTTCAGGAAAACTAAATCTGTTATATAAAGAAGGAAAGTTTCCATTTAAAAACTACCTAACCCCAAAACAATTTAGGTACATTGCTTATCAAAAAAATTGGAAAAATATTATTGCATTTCACACAAGAAACTTACCTCATAAAGGTCACTTAGAGTTACAAAAGATAGCACTTGAACAATTACATATAGATGGCCTCTATATAAATCCATTTATATATAATAAAAAGTTCGGAGATTTTAAAACTAGCTTCGTGTATAAAAGTTATGAAAACTTAATTGAAAATAAGTATTATAAAAATAAAGCTATTTTATCTTTTTTTCTAAACTATCCGAGATTCCTTGGCCCCAGAGAGGCAGTTTTTTCAGCAATATGTAGGCAGAATATTGGATGTAATTATTTCATTGTTGGAAGAGACCATAGCGGTTTAGGCAAAAAATATAATACACTTGATCTAATAAAATTATTTAAAAAGTTTAAAAATCTTGAAATAAAAATTAAATATTTTGATGAAATTGGTTTTGATAAAAAAAAAAGAAATATATATTTTTAAATAAAAAAAATAAATATTACTCAAAAATAAGTGGAACTCATATAAGAAATTTAATTTTAAATAAAAAAAATGTTCCAAATTTCTTAATAGAAAAAAATACAAACGAATTAATAAAAAAAAATTATAATAATATATTTAATTAATGTTGAGTTTATTTAAAAAAAAAAAATATATTTCAAATGTATGGAAAACACTGAATAAAACTAAACCTGTCGCATTGTTGACCACCGGAAGAGCGGGGTCTGATTTTTTTCAAAGTTTATTCGATGGACACTCACAGGTTTTAACATTTAATGGATCTTTTTTTTTTTATAACTTCTGGCTAAAATCAAGAGAAATAAATTCAAAAAATTTAAATATTAATCTTGATAAATTAATTGATGAATTTATTAACAATTTTAAACATAAATTTCACTCAAAGTTAGATTTAATAGAGAATAAACACAAATTAGGAATAAAAAAAAATCAATCAATTAAAATTAATTTAGTTCATTATAAATTTTGTTTAAAAAAGCTTTTAAATGGAAAAGAAATTAGTTCAAAAAATGTTTTGCTTGCATCAACAGCTGTGTATGAAATCTTATTAGGAAGAAATATTTTTAAAAAAAAAATATTTTTACATCATCATCATAGAGTCAAAACTGTAAAGTTTTTTGAAAAAGATTTTATTAATTCCAAAAAAATTTGCATGTACCGTGACCCTAGACAATTATATTCATCTGGAATACAAAATTGGAACAAATACGAAAAAAAAACTAGATCAATAGCTTTCAATAATTATGTTTTATCAAGATCAATTAAAGAAATAGAATTAATTAATGATAAAAAAAATACTTTAATAGTAAAATTAGAAACTCTAGGAAATAAAAAAATTATTTTAAAGATATGCAATTGGATGAATATCAAATATGAAAAAATATTATCTAAATCTACATTTGGAGGCCTCCTTTGGTGGAGTGATAGAATTTCAATTAAAAAGAAAAACAAAGATGAGCTTGGTTTTTCAAAAAAATTAGTTAAATCTTCTTGGAGAGAAAACTTCTATTTTCATGAAAGAATCGTACTAAATCATTTAATGTTTAAACAAATAAAATATTATAATTATAAAGTAGATACAGGTTCAAACTTTTATTGGCTACCTGTAATTTTATTTCTTATTTTTTTACCATTCAAAAATGAGGTAAAATATTTTAATATTAAAAATATATTAAAAAATAATATAATTTTCTCTATAAAGCAATTTGCTCATTATATAATTAGAATAATTATAAGTTATAAATTTTTATTATTAAGATACTTTTACAACTATAAAAATTTTACTTTTTTCGATAGGAAATATTTTTAATTAAATTTAATAAACCTTGTCCAATATCAATATAATTATTTACAATAATCTTGCTATCAAAATCTTTTGAATGAGAGTATGGAGTGGATATGTAATGGCCGACGATTTTTTTCTTTTTAAATATAATTTTATTATTTTTAATTTTCAAAATTTCTGCAATCATTCCAAGAAGTTGTTTTACAGACATTGATTGATAACCAGAAGCTATAACTGACCGATTAGCATAATCTTTTTCAATAACTTTAGTAGCTATTTTTGCAGCATCTATTACATGAATATACTCTCTTGTATTATCCGGTGATCCTTGATACTCGATTTTTCCAGATTTTAATGCCTGTTTAATTATTTTAAAAATTTGATTATCTTTGTTAGATCTAGGTCCATAAAGAGAACCATATCTTATAATTGTATAGTCTAATCCATATTTTTTTTTGTATTCTTTTATATAAAGCTCTGCAGATTGCTTACTACATCTATAAAATCCACCTTCATCGCTATAAGTATAGATAGTACTTGCATGTATTACTCTGCTTATTTTATGCTTTCTTGATGACTCTAAAATATTATATGTGCCTAAAATATTATTATTTATGGTGCCTAGTGGTTCATTAATTGCTTTAGTTAAATCTGATAAAGCTGCAAAATTATAAACTATGTATTTACCTTTAACGTTGTTCACAACAGAATGAAAATTAGTTATATCACCATTAACAAATTTAACTCTTTTATCTAAAAAATTAGATTTTAATTTATCAAATACAGTTACGTCATAACCTTTTTCAATTAAATTATCACATACATGAGAACCTAGAAAGCCACTGCCACCAAATACTAGTACTTTTTTTTTCATTAATTTTTCATTAATTTTCTTACCACTATTAGATCGGATGGTGTATCTACGCAATAAGAGTTTTGATTTGAGTATTGAATGTAAATTTGGACATTATTTTCTATTAATCGCAGCATGTCTATTGAATGAAATTCCTCTAAAAATGTAGGTTGTAAACTTAGATAATTCAACAACATATCTCTTCTAAACGGTATAATGCATATTTGTTTTCCTATAGAAATTTTTTTATTATAAAAATACTCATCAGGAAATTTTCTTCCAAAATTAATTGCATAATTTTTATTATTTAAAATAACTTTAACTATATTTTTATTTCTGAATTCATGGATATTTTTAATTCTACTAAAAAGATTAACAACTTTAATATTATTATTATTTCTGATGGGTTTTATTGCTGCATTTATCATTTTTGAATTGACCATTGGCTCGTCACCCTGGACCATTACTACTATATCATATTTTTTTTTATTTTTTTTTTCAATTTTTTTGAGTGCTTCTGCACATCTATCAGATGCTCTTTTATGTTTATTTGACGTCATTATCGCATTGCCCTTAATAGAGCAAATATAATCATAAATTTTTTTATCACATGTTGCTACATAAGTTCTATCAATAAGTTTACTTTTTGATGCATTTAAATAAACATGTCCTATCATTGGAATTCCATTAATTTTTGCCATAGGTTTATTTGGAAACCTAGTGCTGTTCATTCGTGCTGGAATTAAAGTTATAATATTATATTTTTTCTTCAACATTTGAAAAACCCTTAACTATAAATTGTGCATCTGTTGAATATGCTATAAATTTATAACCTTCTTTAATTTTATTATCTAATTTTTTGATTTCTGGCTCGACTTGATGAATACCACAAATCTTTTTTTTGCTTATAACTTTTTTTCTAATAATTTTAATAACGTCTTTAAGTTTAAATTTACTTTTCTCTTTCTTTAGTGAATTTTCTAGATCTTTTGGTCCAATAAACAATATGTTTATTTCTTTAATATCTAAAATTTTATCAAGATTATCAAATGCAGATAAATTTTCTATCATTGGGATAATTTCAATACTATCTGAAAATTTCATTTGATCCTTGAGTTTTAAGCCATATGAGTTAGATCTTGAATATCCAACGCCTCTAATTCCTTTTTTATATCTAGTTTTTTGAACTATTTTTTGTATGATTTCGGGAGTATTTGCGTTTGGTATAATTAATCCTTTTGCACCTAAATCAAGGTATCTTGAAATATTATTGTCATCATTATTAGAAGTTCTAACTAAACTTATTTTTCTTTGATTCTCAATAGCTAACAATATCTGACTTAATTGGCTAAGATCTATATTTCCATGTTCCATGTCTATCCCTATCCAATCAAATGGGCCACTAGAAATGATAGAGGCTACCTCTGGACTTGAAATTTGTAACCAAGCGCCAATAGTTAATTTTTTATTTTTTATTTTTAACGAAAATTTTTTTAATTTTTTTTCAACTTCTAAATTATACATTTGATACTTTCATTTTTTTTAATTTTTTATTTTCTAACAAATAATAACTTTTTATAAAAAATTTAAAGGTAAATCTATGTGTTACAAAAATTATGGTTTTATTAAGTCTAAAAAGTCTACCTAATATTTTTTTTTCTAGCTTTATATCTAGCGCATTTGTTGCCTCATCAAGGATTATCGTATTTTTGCCTCCATAAAGTGCTCTTGCAATTCCAATCCTTTGAGCTTGGCCACCTGATATTAGCTTTCCATTATGTCCTGTTCTCTTATTGAGTATATCATATATATCTAAAATTTTCGCTATTTCATTAAGCTCTCTATTATTTTTTTTATGTGGATAAAAAAAACGAATATTTTCTGCCACTGTAGTATCAAGAAGTTTTGTCGACTGAGAAACATAGTCTACATTTTGGTGCCATAAATATTCTTTATTTTTTAAATCTAAGTTATCTATTTTAATTTTACCTTTTGAAGGATTTATTAATCCCATTAAGAGATTTAAAAAAGTTGTTTTACCAGATCCAGTATTACCTAACAAGATTACTTTATCTGATTTTTTAATTTTTAAATTTATATTTTCTAAAGTATTCTTTCGGTTGGTTTCAAATCTAAAAAAAACATTTGAGATCTTAATATTATTTTTTAAAGAATAATTTTGAGATTTTATTTTTAATTTTAAGTTATTAACTGATTTTTTCTTTAATTTTGAGTTTAAACTTTTTAATGTTGGCAGCCAATATCTTATTGTTTGTGATGAAATAATTAGCTTATTTAAAATAGGCATTAATCTTACTGTTGAAATAAATATTAAACTTAACAAAAACAAGATTTCATTTTTTGAATAATCAAAATTTAATAGTATTAACAAAAAAAACATCATGCCTGTAACTAAAAACAATTCTAAAATTATTTTAGTAGACGCTGAAAATGTCTCAAAAAAAATAGATGACTTGCAAAAATTTTTAACTGAGTCTAAAAAATCAAGCAAAACCTTATTAAATAATTGATTTATCCTAATATTAATGAATGAATTAATATAATTATCCCCTTTAAAATAAACCTCTTCTATAGATTTGTCTCTAGCTACTGCAAAATGATCAACTTTTTTTTTACTTATATAAATAAACAATAATGAAAAAAGAACTAAAACTATAATTATACTAATAACCTCAAAACCACTAAAGATTATTAATAAAGAAGTAACTGATAATATTATTAATAATTCAGACAAAAAAATTAATGATTGAAAATAGACATTTTTCGCAGCTATGTTTTCTTGGCTAATACTTTTTGTAAAGGTTGAAGGGTTTTTTTTTTGGTAATCTAAAAAACTTGAATTCATATAACTACCAAACAAATCTGAACTTACTCTTGAATATATATTTGTTGAAAATAGGTTTTTTAACCAAATTATTGTTATAGATAAAATTGTTTTAATTATAAATAAAAAAATAATTGCCAATACTATATAATTCAAGTCATTATCAATACTAAGATTGATATCTAGATATGGTAAATTTATATTTTCCCCTTTAATATATAATGCTACCAAGGTAAATATTAATCCTATAGAAAAAAGCTCTATTAACGAATTTAAAATATCAAGTGGAACTAGTTTAATAAGAAATTTTTTTTCTCTTAACGTTAAAAAATTATATAAAAATTTAATTAATTTCAATTCTTACTCACTTACTATATTAAAATTATAAAATTATTACCTAATATAAATTCTTTTATTAAATTTTGACTTTTAATTTCTTTAAAAAGAAGTGTTTTTAATTTCATACTTTAATTTAAATAATCTATAAATTTTTTTAATCCATAATTAAGTTGAAATTTAGGCTTCCAATTTAACTCTTTTTTGATTTTATTAATATCTGCATAAGTTCCTAATTGATCTCCTGGTGTACTATTTAATTTTACAATATTGGGTTTCTTATTCAAATGAGCTGAAATTAATAATATTAATTCTTTAACCGTTGTTTTGTTGCCTGTACCTACATTATATACTCTATAACCATTTCTATTTTTTTTATAAGCTTGAAAAAAAGCATTAATAACATCATCAATATATATAAAATCTCTGTACCTACTTAATTTTCCTTTTACAAAAATTTTATTACTTTTGAGTAGCTGTTTTAAATAAATTTTAAGCATTCCCTGATTATTATTTAATAAATTTTGCCCTGGTCCATATACATTGAACAACCTTAATATAGTTACATTTATTCTTTTTTTACTTAAAATTTTTAAATATTCCTCAGAAGCTTTTTTATGTATTGAGTAGTAAGATTTTGGATCACACTGACTATCCTCTCCTATCGGTGATTTAGGCAAATCACCATATATCGCCATTGAACTAGCAAAATAAAATTTCTTACAATTTGTAATTTCACAAAGTTTAGAAAGGTTTAATGTTGTTTCTAAGTTATTTTTCATATCTTTTTTTGTTTCGTAAAATGAATTTTCTCCTGATGCTTGGCCAGCAATATGAAATATTGCATCTATTTTCGTTTTCTTAAAAATTTCAAGAATTTGTTTTTTTGAACAGTCAATTTTTAAAAATTTAACTTTTTGTGGAAAAATTTTTTGTTCTGATGAACTAAGATCATCCACTGCATAAACTTTAATATTTTTTAAATTATTGCTTAAATATTTAGTAAGATGATAACCGATAAAACCTGAGGCTCCTGTAATAATGATTTTTTTCATCAAAAGTTAAAATTTATAATATAGGTTCAATTATAGTTATTGACTAAAAATATTAATAGTGATTAATAAACTAAAAACTTGTATAAATAAACACGTTAATATGGATCCAAAAAAAGGTATAAACGTATTATTCATTTATCCTAATACTTATGGGATGAATATGTTGCCGCCTGCAATTGCCTTATTTGCTGCTATATTAAAAAAAGAAGGACATAACGTTTCTATATTTGATACAACGTACTACTCTATTGATCACGGCATTGATTCAGATGGCTCAAAAATGGATAAGCTAAATGTGGTTCCTTATGATATGGGATCTAAAGGACTAGGATTAAATACATCAAATTGGAAAGAAGACTTGCATAAAAAGTATGAGCAAATGAAACCAGATCTAATTGCATTATCCTCAACTGAGGATATGTGGGAGTTGGGTATAAAAGTTTTAGAAGAATTGAAGAGCGAAAAAATTAAAAATAATATTCCGGTAATTGCTGGCGGAGTTTTTCCAACCTTTGCTCCTGAAATTTGTATTAAAAACGAATTAGTTGATATGGTATGTGTAGGCGAAGGGGAAAATGCACTAGTAGATCTATGTAGCAGATTAAAAAATAATGAAACTTATAATGACGTAACTAATTTGTGGATAAAAAATAAAGAAAATAAAATAACTAAAAATAAAATTTCTAAACCAGTTGATATTAATAAAAATCCAAAAATAGATGTGACATCATTTGAAGAAAAAAGACTCTACAGACCAATGGCTGGCAATATCTATAAAATGGTACCTATTGAAACAATAAGAGGATGTCCTTACACTTGTAAATTCTGCAATTCACCTGACCAAATGGCTCTCTATAAGGGAGAAGGGGCAAATTTTTATAGAAAGAAAAGAATGGATCTTGTTTATGAGGAATTAAAACATTTTAAAGATGTTCATCAAGTTGAATATATGTATTTTTGGGCAGATACTTTTTTAGGAATGAACAAATCAGAATTTGATGCATTTTGCGAAATGTATAAAGAAATTAAACTACCTTTCTGGATGCAAACAAGACCGGAAACAATAAACGATTATAATATGAAAAAATTGAGCGAAGTAGGGCTGCATAGGGTTTCTTTTGGTGTTGAGCACGGGAACGAGGAATTTAGATTAAAAATTCTTGATAGAAGATGGAAAAATAAGGATATTATTGAAAAACTTAAAATACCACACAAGTATAACATTACATTTAGTGTAAATAATATAACGGGTTTTCCTACCGAAACCAAAAAGCTTGCTTTTGATACTATTGAATTAAATAGACATATTGAATCTGATAATGCAAATATATATTCATTTGTTCCTTTTCATGGAACTCCATTAAGAAAAATGTGTGAAGAATTAGGTTTAATCGAAAAAGACACTATAACAAAATGCTTAACTAACGAAAGTCAGCTTAATATGAAGCAGTATCCTCCTCATGAAATAGAAGAAATAAAAAAATGCTTTGCTCTATATATTAAATTTCCAAAAAATAGATGGCATGAAATTGAAAGAGCTGAAAAGAATGACGATGAAGGAAATAAAATTTATCAAAATTTGAAAGAAGAATACTTAGAAGTATATATGCCTAAACCAGATGCTGACCCTCATGGAACAGAAAGCTTTGAAGATGTTGAAAACCCATATTGTATACCTACTAAGCAAAATAATACCAATAAAAAAACACATTCTATTAATTTTAATACTCTAAATAAAAGTAATCACGAAGACGAAATGATTTAATTATTTAAAAGTTTGATTTAAATTTTAATATTTTAATGAACTCTTTTTTCTAATAAATCTAGAGCTCGATCTATTTCTTTATGATCTGCTTCTTTTCCAATAAAAGGTAAAGATGCTTTAGCTATTGCTTTATCAGATTCTACTGCGAAACGTGCCTCATCTTCTGTTAACCATGGTCTTATTTTTTCTCTAGATGCTAATACTTCTTCGCTATCTAAAGTAGTCCAATCTTCTAATTTTTTTGGTGGTTTAAATCCAAACTTCAAAGCCGCAGCATAAAGACCTGTGTCAGGCAAAGGTACAAATGTTGGTGCTTGAGAACACGGATATGGACTTGTTTTGCTATTCCTCCCAAGATAAGTTAACAATTTTATAGACTCTTTCATTTCAGCAATTGTCTCGGTGGGTATACCCATCATAAAGTGATAACTTTTAAAAAATCCAAATTTATTCATTCTTTCGTCACATTCTAAAACTTGTTTAATCTTTATTCCCTTATCCATATAATCTAATACTCTTTGTGAACCAGACTCTATTCCGTAAGTTACTTGAACAAATCCTGTGTCTCTCATCAATTTTAAAGTTGAGTCTTTTAATCTCAAGAGAAGGTCAACCCTGGTAGTTATTCTATAACTTAATTGCTTTTTAACTCCAGTTTTTATAGCTTCACATATTTCCAGCATTCTTTTATCATTTGCTGCAGTTAATTCGTCTTCAAAACCTACAGCATCACAATCATAATCATCTATTAATCTATTTATGTTTGATACTATATGTTCTAAAGTGTGCAATCTCATAAGTCTCATTGGATAAACTTCACTAGTATTATGGCAGAACTTACATTTGAATGGACAACCTCGTGATGTAATTAAAGGAAACCATCGGTCTCCACCTATCAACATTTTTCTAGCATATTTATTCATGTCAATTAAGTGATAAGGAAGATCAAATACTCTCTCTATGTCGTTGTATTCACTTTTAGCTGTGATAAAAGTTTTGTCTCCAACTTTATAACCAATACCTTTTATTTTTTCAAAACCCTCACCTGCTATTATTGCTTCCAAGAGATCTGGCAAAACATGTTCGCCTTCACCCCAAACAATATAGTCTACAAGATGATGTTCTAAAGTTACCTGTCTAACTGCAGTAACATGGCTACCACCCCAAATAATTGGTATTGATGGATATTTTGAGCGAATATATTTTGCAATATCCATTGCATGCCTTAACATATTTCCTGAAAGAGTAGATATACCAAATGCGATAGTTTTTTCAGTTACTGTTTCATCTATTTGTTTAAATAACCTTGACTTTGTATCTTGAAGTATTGCAACTGTTCTGCCTCTTCTGATTAATTCTTCTGCAACAAAAAGTCCTCCTTGAGGTAAATAGCCATTTAAAGGAGGTTCATTATCAAAATCGGACTCGGCTTTGTACTGATCTAGTCTCTTCTCATAACCTTTTGATCCAGTGTAAAGTTTATAAGTAGGTGATTGAATAAAAATAAATTCCATAAAGTGATAATTATTAGTATATAAGGCTTTTTTTTACAAGATTATTTTTGGACTTGTTGATTATGTAGGTTATTTTTTTTAGCGTTCCAATACAATTATATTTCTTTAATTTAGGATATTTTGCCTCAATTTCTTTCATAAAAATTAAATCATTTATACTATCTAAAGAAATTTTTATCTTATGATTTATATTTTTGAAATTTTCATTAAATTTTTTCATTTTAACAGAATTTAATTTTCTATAATTATAGGTAACATGTTCTTTGGTCAGATAAGATAATTTTTTTTTATAAATTTTATTTTTAAAACTATTGACTGAAAAAAGCTCCCCTGCAAAATGAGGGAAAGGATGTATATAATAATATTCAAATTTTGATTTGTAAGAAAATTTCACTATTTCATTTAAAAGACTTGGTTGTATTAAATAATTATCAGCAGTTAATCTAAGAATATAATCATCTTTATCAATTTTATAAAAGTTAATAGCATTATAAAACCTAGAACACACATTGTTCTCTGATCCAAAGAAAATATCTATGTTATTTTTTTTAGCAATTTTTTTTAAAAAAAAATTATTTTTTTTATTTCCTGTTAAAAGATAAATTTTTTTTTTAAATTTAACAGTTTTTGATATATTAATTATCCTTTCTACTACTGGTTCTTTAAAAAAATTAAATAATGCTTTTCCTGGGAGTCTGGTAGATTTTAATCTACATTGAATAAATATATGTATCATTTAGAATATTATAATAAATTTATTTTTAATAAAATGAAAAAAAAAAAAGAATTAGATTTCGTAAAAATATTTGAAAAGATTAATATTAAAAAGGGAGATATAGTTGTAGTTGCATCAGATTTATTAAAAATACTAATTCATTATAAAAGCTTAAAAAAAAAATTTGATGCTAACAAACTAGTTGATGCATTAATTTCAGTAGTAGGAAAAAAGGGAACTCTAATATTTAATTGTTTCAACTGGGAATTTTGCAAAAGAAAAAAATTTCACTATTTAAAAACAATTTCTCACAGTGGATCGTTAAGCAATATTGTATTAAAAAGAAAAGATTTTGTTAGAACTCAAAATCCTATTTACTCATTTTTAATCAACGGAAAGTTACAGGACAAAATATTAAAAATGAATCATGATAATTGTTTTTCTTTGGACTCCCCTTTTGGATACTTAATAAAAAAAAATGCAAAACAATTATTCATAGATGTAGATTATAAGGTATCTGGATTTGCATTGGTACATGTTGCAGAACAATCTGCTAAAGTTAATTATAGATATTTAAAAACTTTTAAAGGAAATTATTTTCACAAGAATTTCAAATTAAACAGTTTTAAAACAAAAATGCTTGTAAGAAAAAAAAATATGATATTAAAAACATATTTAGACAAAAAAATGGATGTTGAATTAAAAAAAAATAAATCACTTAATGAAAAAAAAATTTCTGACATTAACTTTAGTGTCATTAAAATGAAAAATGCATATAAAATAATGTTGGAAGATCTAATGAATAAAAGAAATTTAGTAAAAACAATCAAATTAAATAAATGATTTTCAATTTTGACAAATTAAATTTAAATAATATAGCTTTAATAAATCCACTGAGTGATAAGATAGTCTATTATAAAGATTTAAAGGAAAAATGTGAACTTATTAGAAAAAAAAATTTAGGAAAAAATTTAGTTTTAATTTATTCTGAAAATACAGAAGGATTTATCGCTAGTTATATTAGTTTTATTCAAAATAATCATTGTGTAATGTTATGTGGAAATTCGATTGACCAAAGAGATTTAAAGCTTTTAATTAAAAATTATAGACCAAATATTGTTTGTTTTCCAAAAAAGTTAAGGGCACAATTTGTAAAAAAAAAATTTGATAAATTAAATGAGTTTTTTGATTATAATATCTACTTTGCTAAAAAAAAAAAAATATATAAAATTTATAAAAAATTATCTTTAATGCTTAGTACATCGGGATCGACGGGAAATAAAAAATGGGTAAAACTTTCAGAAGATAATTTAAAATCAAATATTTCTGCTGTTTCTTCATATTTTAAAATTAATGATAAAAATATTACTATAACAAGTCTTCCACCGGAATACACTTACGGATTATCTATAATAAATACTCATATTTATTCAGGAGCAAAAATTATTTTAAATAATTTCAGTGTCATAGAAAAAGAATTTTGGCAACTTATTAATAAATATAAAGTTGAAAGCTTTGGGGGGGTTCCGTTTACATATGCTCTATTAAAAAAGATTAAATTTCAGAATCTAATTAAAAATAACAAATTAAAATATTTAACTCAAGCAGGTGGTAAATTATCGGATGATATACACAGATATATTGTTAAAGTTTTATTAAAAAAAAAAAATAAGATTTTATGTAATGTATGGAGCAGCTGAAGCAACAGCTAGAATGTCAATATTGTCATCAAATATTTTTGGAAGTATAGGTAAGCCTCTTAAAAATTACAATTTGAGTATAATAAAAAAAAATAAAATAGTAAATAAACCGAATATATCAGGCGAGGTTGTCTTCTCTGGAAAAAATATATTTATAGGATACTCAACAAATTACAAAGATTTATCAAAATATACAGTTAAAAAAAAACTTTTTACTGGAGATATAGGAAAGTTTGATAAAAAAAAAAATTTTTATATTATTGGTAGAATAAAAAGATTTATAAAATTGACCGGAATAAGCTTTAATTTAGATGAAATTGAAATGAAACTAAAAGATAAATTTAAAGAAGAATTTAAAGCTATTGGCAAAGATGATCATTTAAAAATTTTTTCGCTAAATAATATTAAGAAAATTTCAGACTTAAAATTAAAAATCTCAAAGTTATTGAAAATAAATCCATCTTTTGTTGAGTTAATTTATTTAACAAAATTTCCAATGACATTTTCTGGGAAGATAAATTATAAAAAACTCTCCATTTTAGCCAAAAAGCAATAGGATGAGCAATAAAACAATTTTGTCAATTGTAAAAAAAATTTATTTGGAAAATAAAAAAAAAAAATAAATTTTTCTTAAAAAGAATGAAGTCACTAAATAAATTACACTACGAAAATTCTGCTGAATATAATAAACTTACAAAATTATTAAATTTTAAAATTAATTCAAAATCTTTAAAAGATGTTCCTTTTATACCTGCAAATTTATTTAAACACTTTGAGCTTAAAAGTATAAATAATAAAGATATAATTAAAGTACTAACATCCTCTGGAACTTCTGGAAAACCTTCAAAAATATTCCTTGATAAAGAAAACTCAAATAATCAACAACTTGCCTTATCAAAAATATTAAAAAATGTTCTTGGAAATTTTAGATTGCCTATGCTCATTCTAGATAAGCCACCTCTAAAAAGTAAGAACCAAAACTTTAGTGCTAAGCTGGCGGCAATCTATGGTTTTTCATTATTTGGAAAAAATCATACTTATATTTTAAAAAAAAATGGTGAAATAAACTATAACAGTTTAAATAAATTTTTAATTAATTTTGATAAAAAAAAATTTATGATTTTTGGATTTACGTATATGGCTTATGAAATTCTTTTAAAAAAAATTAAAAAGAACAAAATAATAGGAAGTTTTAAAAATGGTATTTTATTACATGGTGGTGGTTGGAAAAAAATGGAAAGTGAAAAAATTGGAAATTTACAATTTAAAAAAAATTTGAGAAAAAAATTAAGATTAATAAATATATTTAATTACTATGGAATGGTTGAACAAACAGGTTCAATTTACATGGAATGTGACACATGTTCATCTTTTGTAACATCTATATACTCCGATATTCTAATCCGAGATAAAAATTTCAAAGCATTAAATAATAATAAAAAAGGTTTCATTCAAACACTGTCAAGTTTACCTACAAGTTATCCAGGGCATAGTATTTTGACTGAAGATATTGGTGAGATAGTCAACAAAAGGAGAAATTGTAAATTAAATGTAAAACATTTTTTAGTTCATGGAAGAATGAAAACTTCAGAAGTTAGGGGATGTAGTGATACATGAAAATAAAATAAAGTTTATTGTTGGAAAAAAAATATCTCTTAAATTCTGCACTTCACCATTCAACAAAATTGTTTTAAAATTTATCGAAGATCTTTCAAATGATTTGCTTTACTCAAAAGAAACTTCAAATTATCCAGATATAAAAACTTTTGCTTTTTGGTGCAGAAGACAAAACATTCTGAAATTAATGAAAAAAATTAATTATGATGAAATAAGATTAGGATTAGGATTAATTTTTCATATAACACCATCCAATATACCAACTAATTTTGCATACTCACTAATTTTTGGTCTTATAAATGGTAATAGCAATTTAGTAAAAGTTCCTTCAAAAAAATTTAAACAAGTTGAAATAATATGTAAATCAATAAATAAAATTTTAAAAAAGTATCCTCTTATTCGTAAAATGATTACAATCATAAAATATGAAAATTTAGATGAATTTACAAAGAAAATTTCTTCCATATGCAATGCTAGAATCATTTGGGGAGGAAACAATACAATAAGACAAATAAGAAAATTCTCTTTAAATGAAAGATCTTTAGATTTAGCCTTTGCGGATAGATATTCGATATGCGTAATTGAAACTAAAAAGTTAGAGAAACTTAGTTCTAGAGAATTAGATGAATTAGTTAAAAATTTTTACAATGATACTTATCTAGTTGATCAAAATGCCTGTTCATCACCTCACTTGATTTTATGGATTGGAAATAACATTAAAAAGGTTAGAAAAAAATTTTGGTCAAATTTACATAAAGTAGTTAAAAAAAAATATGACATAAGTAGTGATGCAGTTATAGACAAATATTCAAAATTATGTGGAGATATAATTTCACAAAAAAATATGAGATATCACGAAAAATATGAAAACTTAATAAATACGGTTTACTTAAATGATTTAAACAAAAACTTACATGAATTAAGAGGAAAATGGGGTTATTTTTATGAGTGTAAGATAAATAATTTAAATCAAATAACTAAATATATTAATAACTATTATCAAACTTTAACGTATTTTGGTTTAGATAAAAAAAATTTAAAAAAATTTATTTTAAATAAAAAACCTTCTGGTATAGACAGAATTGTTCCCATTGGCCAAGCACTTGATATGAGTTTTTTTTGGGATGGTTTTGATTTAAACAAAATTTTATCAAGAGTAGTAGATATAAAATGAAAAAAATTTCCTTAAATAAAAATGAAATTTATAATTATCAAAAGAATAGGGAGCCTTACTTATTTTTAGATTTTGCAACTGAAATAGTACCCGGAAAAAGTGCTAAAGGTTACAAGGATTTAAAAAAAGATGAATGGTTTTTTAAGGTACATTGGCCGAATGATCCAAATATGCCCGGGATGTTGCAGGTTGAAGCGCTGGTGCAATTGTGTGCTTTGTCACTTTTAACTCTCCCAGGAAATAAAGGCAAAATAGTATATTTAACTTCAGCAAATAATTTAAAATTCATCAAAAAAATTATTCCTGGAACAAGACTTTTTATGGAAACATCTGTAAAAAGCTTTAAAAGAGGCATGGCAATTTGCGAAGGTAAAGCCATAGTAAATGAAAAAATAGCTTGCAAAGCAGAATTTAACATAATATTGCCAGAAGAAATTAAAAAGTATAATCTTAAAAACTAAATTTATTCTACAAATATGCCTATAGCATCTTCACTACTAAATAAACCAAGACTTGTTGAAAAACTAAGAAAATTTTATGATTATGTTCAAAAAAATGATGGCAAAGTTGGAACAAAAACCAGAGGTATAGATTTAAACTTTAATAATGCTTGCAACCTACGATGTAAATATTGTTTCACCAACTCTCCTAAAGGAGATCATGTTAAAGAATACTTAGATTTAGGAGCTATAAAGAAACTTGCTGATCAAGCTGATGAATTAGGATACTTTGAATTTGACTTACAAGGAGGAGAATTATTATTGCAACCAAAAAAATTATTTTCAGTTTTAGAAGCTATTAAGCCTGAAAGATTTTATTTATATCTTACAACTAACGGATATCACTTAGATAAGGATATGGCTGAAAAATTGGCAAAATATAAAGTTAGTAGAGTTTCGGTAAGCATAGATAGTATGGATGAAAAAATTCATGATGAAATTAGAGGTAGAAAAGATTCATGGAAAAGAGCTATTGAAGCTCTTAAACATGTAAAGAATGCAGGAATGGATCCATATTTAAATATTACTGTAGGACGTTATAATGCTAACACTGATCATTTTAAAAAACTTTTAGACTATTCAAAAAACAAAAACTATAAAACACTTTTAAACGTTGCTGTACCATCTGGTATGTGGCAAAAAATGACAGATATAATATGTAATGAGGAAGATAGAAAATATCTAAAAAAAATAAGAAAAGAATATAAAAATTTAGTTAGAAATATTTGGAATCCATTTGATAAAAACCATGAAAAAGTTTTAGGCTGCACAACTGTAAATAGATTATATGTAACTCCAATTGGTGATGTTTTGGTATGCCCATATGTTCACATAAAAATTGGAAATATATTTGAACAATCTTTAAAAGAAATTGTAGATTACGGATTTAGTATTAAATACTTTAATAACCATAGCGACCTTTGTTTGGCAGGTGAAGATAAAGAATTTATTAAAAATTTCATGACAAAAAGTGGTCAGACAATTTTTAAACCTGCTTTAGCTAAAGATATTTTTTCAAAAGAAGATTTTGTTAATTAATGCTATTAAAAAACAAAACAGCAGTTATAACTGGCTGTAACAGAGGTATAGGGAAAAAAACTCTAGAAATCTTTTCTTCGAACGGAGCTACTATTTTTGCATGCGTTAGAGAAATAGATAATGAATTTAAGAATTATATTCAAAAGTTAGAAGAAAAGAATAAGAGCAAGATTATTCCAATAAAAATTAATTTAAGTGATGAAAATCAAGTTAAAGAAGGAGCAAAAGAAATATTATTTTCAAAAAAACCAATTGATATTCTTGTAAATAATGCAGGTACAATTCATACTGCGCTTTTTCAGATGACATCAACAAAAAAAATAAAGGAAATTTTTGAGGTAAATTTCTTTTCCCAATCAACCTTGACCCAATTTATTTTAAAATCTATGATTAAAAATAAAAAAGGAGCTATCACATTTATCTCCTCAAGTTCAGCAATCGATGGGAATGAAGGCAGAAGTGCGTACTCAGCATCTAAGTCGGCGCTAATAAGTCAATCGAAAACTTTATCAAAAGAACTTGGCAAATATAATATTAGAGTTAATACTATCGCTCCGGGTCTCACTAATACAGATATGATGAAATTAAACACGCCAAATAAAATAATTGAAGATGTTATCCCAACTATTTCGTTAAAAAGAGTGGCTAATCCTGAAGAAATTGCAAATACAATTTTATTCTTATCCTCTGATCTATCTAGCTATATAACTGGTCAGGTTATTAGGGTTGATGGAGGAATGTAATGAGCACTAAAGAAATTGAAGATATTGAAAAGATAAAAAGCTTTGCCTTTAATATCAGAAAGAGTATTTTAGAAATGGCTTTAGCAGCAGGAGCAAGTAGCGCTCACTTTGGTGGTGCTTTATCAATAACTGAAATAATTTCTACTCTCTTCGCATATAAAATGAAAATTGATATGAAAAATCCATCTTGGGAAGGAAGAGATAGATTTATATTAAGTAAAGGACATGCTTGTTTGGCGTACTATGCTGCATTATGTGAAATAGGATTTATATCAAAAGAAGAACTCAAAACTTTTGAAAAAGATGATACCAATCTTTTAGGTCATCCAGTTTTAAATAAAAAAATAGGTATAGAATTTTCAAATGGATCTCTTGGTATGGGTCTTTCATTAGGCATTGGTGTGGCATTATCTTCACAAAAAAAGAATGCAAAATTTAATGTATATGTAGTTCTTGGTGATGGAGAATGTAACGAAGGATCAGTTTGGGAAGCGGCTATGGCTGCCCCAAATTTTAAACTTAATAATTTATACGCCTTAATAGATAAAAATAATTTTCAACAAACAGGTTCAAATAAAGAAATAATGAATGTCAATTCATTAAAAGATAAGTGGTCAAGTTTTGGTTGGCATACTGTTGAATTAGATGGCCACAATGTTAATGATCTTTATAAATATTTTAGAGAAAGTGAAGAAATTAAAAAACCAAAAGCAATTATTGCTAACACCGTTAAAGGCAAAGGTTTTTCTTTTTCTGAAAATAATAATGATTGGCACCATTCAGTTTTAACAAAATCTTTTTATGAAAAAGCTTTAAAAGAATTAAAAAAACTATGAACATAATTAATGAAAGAAATATAAAAATTTGGTCAACAATAGGTCCTAGAGCAACTCTAGGCATTGCAGCGTTGGAGCTAGCTAAAACTTATAATAATTTGATGGTTTTAACTTGTGATGTCTCAACTTCAGCTGGATTAGACAGATATAGAAAAACTTACCCTGAAAAATATTTAGACGTAGGTATTGCTGAGCAAAATATGATTGGTATTGCAGCAGGATTAGCGAGTGAGGATTACAATGTTATAACAACAACATTTGCTCCATTTCAAACTACAAGATGTTGTGAGCAAATTAAAGTTAATATTGGTTACATGCAGCAGAAAATCTGTATGGTAGGTATAGCTAGCGGGCTTGCGCTAGGAACCTTGGGCTACACTCACTGTTGTATTGAAGATGTAGGGATTTTAAGATCAATTCCAGGAATAACTATTATTTCACCAGCAGACTCTTTGGAGACAGTTAAAGCTTTAGAAGCAGCTGTAAAATCAGAAAACCCAACATACTTGAGGTTAACTGGTACAGCAAATAATCCTATAATTTATAATAAAGATTATGATTTCAAAATAGGTCAATCAATTCTCTTAAAAGAAGGATCAGATATAACAATCTTCTCCACAGGAGCCACGGTATATGACTGTTTAGAGGCCTCAAAATCTTTAGAAAAAAAAGGATTATCATGCAAAGTTATAAATATGCATACTATTAAACCTATAGATAGATCTGCTATAAATTTAGCCTGTAAGACAAAATTAATAGTTTCTGTGGAAGAACATAATATTTTAGGAGGATTGGGAAGCGCTATTGCTGAATACAAAACAAGCTTGGCAGGATCTCCGAAACAACTTTCTTTAGGAATAAAAGATGTTTATGGAAAAGGAGGATCTTATAAATTCTTAAAAGAAAAACATAGACTAACTCCAGAAAAAATAGTAGAGGATATCCTTCAAGAATTAAAACAATAGCCTATGAGCAACATAGAAAAATATCAAAAAATATTTATTGAGTCATTGGGTATTGATGAAAAAAATTTTAATAAAAAAATTAAATATAACGATATACCTGAGTGGGACTCTATTGGCCATATGACACTAATTTCAGGTTTAGAGGATGGATTTAATATAAGCATTGAAACAGATGATGTAATAGATTTTAGCTCATTCGAAAAAGGCAAAGAAATTTTAAATAAATATAAAATTGAAGTTAAATAAACTAAACTTTTACAATTTTTATTAGGTTATCTATTTTATTATTTTTTAAAAATATTTTATTTAAGTCTTTTTTTATAATTTTAATTTTATTTGAATTCCACCATTCATTAATTTGATTATAATTACTGCTTAAAAATTTTGAAAGTAAAATTGGATCATAAAATATTAAATTATTATTTTCCATTTTTCTAATTATTTTAGAGAAGCATTCCTCAAATATAAATTGATTTTTTTCAAACAAACAAATTGTAGGTCGATTACATGCAATTGATTTTACAAAACTAGTCATGGGATAAGTAACTATAGTCAAATTTGATTTATATATATCTTTATAAAAATCATATTTCTTATTTTTTACAAAAATACTTAAATTCTTAGGGTACTTTTGCTTAAATAGCTCATAAATATTTATATAATTTTTTTTATAGGTAAGTGGTCGAATAATAAAATCAATTTTTTCCTTTTTAAGATTTTCACAAACAAGGTTAACCATTTTAAATGTATTCATAATATCATAACCATCTTCTTCTGCTTGTGCTCTAATTGGATACCAAGCCCGATCTCTAGTAATAAATAATATTTTTTTTTTAGTAAAAAACCTTGCAAATAATGATTTATAATTAAATTTTATCAAAGGATTAAAGAAAATAGATTTTGTATTAACGAAATTATCAAATTGGAAAAATTTATCTGAAATTCTCTTTCCAAACATCTCATAAACTAAAAATTTTCTTCTAAATCCTCCACCGTGATCAGAAAAAAATATTTTTGAACCTTCGAGATATCTTCTTGCTGCCCATACTTTAAAATAATCATTGGTAACAAAGGAATTTGCAGAAAAAATGATTTTATTTTTTTTGCCCATACTGCTTGTTACCATATCAATTTCTTTATAATTTTCTAAATAACTGTAAGGGATAAAGTTTTTTAAAATTTCTATAAAAATATGATCAAAAGACTTATTTTTAAATTTTAAATTTTTGAGAAAATATTCTCTAATATTATTTTTATTTTTTTTTAATTTTATTTGATCTGGAAAACTTAAAAAATTGATTGGAAATAAAATAAAACTTAATAATAATTTAGTTGGGAAATTAAAATATGAGGTATCAAATTGATAAACTGACATATTGATTATATTTTTTTTCAAATTTTTAAATAAAGTGTTTAGATAATTACTCTGCGGTTTTATTTTTTCTGAAAATTTTTTATAAAAAGGAGGTTTCATCTTTTTATAATTTATTTTTGGATAGAGTATTCTGATTATTTTAAAAAATAAATTATATCTAAATTGATTCTCAAACCTAATATTCCAAAAAGATTGCATATCTTTGAAATTATCAGTTTTAATAAATTTGTGACCTAGATGTTCTTTAATTTTGTATTTTTTTAATTCTTTTAAATGTCTATAATGTTCAAAACTTAATCCTATAAATTCCATTAACCAAGGTCCAACTATTATTTCCCAATACCTAATTGGATAACTCGTATTGTGAATTATATTTAACTCTTTTGTTAAAATTTTTATGAAAAAAAAATATTTTTTTTTAATATAACCTAAATCTTTTTTTTTAATTTTATGATCTCTCCATGGATGAGGTATTATTTTAGGTTGATTAATTTTAATTTTTTTATGATTTTGTAAACACCAAGCACCAAGATAAAATAATTTTTTTTGATCTTTAACTTTTCGATATATTGTTAACAATTTCATGACAGTATAATTTTTTTAATTATAACTTTAACCGAGTCATTAACATTTAATTTATCAGTATTGATATAAATTTTTTTGTATTTCGATTTTTGATATTTTATCTTAGAGTTATATCCAATCAAATTTTTAATTTTATTTTTTCTAGCTTTTAAATAGAGGCCTTTTGTATCTCTTTGCTCTAGAGTTTTTATCTTACAATCAACAAATACCTCAAAATATCTATTACCAAAATTTTTTTTTGCAATTTTTCTAGTTTTTAATAAAGGTGAAATTAATGATACAATAATAAAACTGTATTTACTCTCTATTTTTCTTATAAACGAAATAACTGATATATTATTTTGATAAATGCTTTTTAAGGAGAACTTATTATCTGATTTATTTTTCTTTCTAAAACTATCCCCATCAATAACTTTAACTTTATGATTCTTCTTTTTTAAAAACTTAGTGATTGCAATAGATAGAGTAGTTTTTCCTGATCCAGACAAACCTGTTAACCATATTATTTTTGAGGACATTAATTATCTATATCTAATTTTGAATTTTTTTCAGTGCATATATCAAGCCAATTGAGCTATTAGTACTGGTCAGCTACATGCGTTGCCGCACTTCCACACCCAGCCTATCAACGTGGTGGTCT
>MDTA01089690.1_pt1 | contig 26847 bp, 28 predicted proteins | sample 811151 | NCBI WGS metagenome assembly MDTA01 (sample SAMN05326648, study PRJNA326480) | marine metagenome | isolation source: seawater | place: Indian Ocean: South | collected 2010 | reverse complement strand
TTAAAAAAACTCCTTATCTTGCTGATTTAAAACCTGGTGGAAAATATGTTGCAAAAGATATGTGGGAAGCAGGTGGTGTTCCTATGTTATTAAAAACTTTATATGATGGTGGTTTCATACATGGCGATTGTATTACTGTAACAGGTAAAACAATGAAAGAAAATTTAATAGATATAAAATTTAACACAAATCAAAAAGTGTTAAGATCGTTTGATAACCCTCTTTCTCCTGATGGTGGAGTTGTAGGACTTAAAGGTAATTTAGCTCCTGAAGGAGCAATAGTAAAAATAGCTGGATTAAAAAAATTACAATTTACCGGAAAAGCTAGATGTTTTGATAATGAAGAGGATGCAATGAAAGCAGTTCAAACTAAAAAATATAAAGACGGAGATGTAATAATTATAAGGTATGAAGGACCAAGAGGTGGTCCAGGTATGAGAGAAATGTTATCAACTACAGGTGCCATTTACGGTCAAGGTAAAGGAGAAAAAGTTGCTCTTATAACGGATGGAAGATTTTCTGGAGCTACGCGAGGTTTTTGCGTTGGACATGTTGGACCTGAAGCTGCTTTAGGAGGACCAATTGCTTTACTTAAAAATGGAGACACTATTGATATAGATGCTAAAAAAGGAACTATTAATGTAAGATTAACTAAAGCCCAATTATTAACTAGAAGAAAGAAATGGAAAGCTAAAAAATCTTCATTTGGCTCAGGTACGCTATGGAAATATGCTCAAACAGTAGGTCCTGCTTATCTTGGCGCTCCTACACATCCAGGAAAGAAAAAAGAAGTTAAAGAATACTCTAAGATTTGATGAAGATTAGACCAGTTATTTTATGTGGAGGGGCTGGAACAAGATTGTGGCCCAATGCTAGACAAAATCAAGCTAAGCAGTTTATAGATTTTGGTGGATGGACATTGCTAGAAAAGACTCTAGAGAGAGTTAAGAATTCTCTATTTGATGACCCTATAATTAGTACAAATTTAAAATATTTAAGAGAAGTAAAAAAACACTTAAGAAATTGCAAAATTCAAAAATATAAAATTATTCTAGAACCTGCAAAAAAAAACACTGCACCAGCTATTCTTTGCGCCGCACTTGAAAAAAATATTCCTAATAAACAACCACTAATTTTTTTATCTGCAGATCATTTAATTGAAAATACTAGAATATTTAACAGAGAAATTAAAAAGAACATGAAGCATCTGACTGATAAAAATATTTTTATTTTTGGAATAAAACCAAATGAGCCTTCAGATCAATTTGGATATTTTATAACAAAAAAAATCAAAAGTAGTTTAAATAAAGTAACAAAATTTCATGAAAAACCAATAATTTCAAAAGCTAAACAAATAATTAAAAAGGGTGGATATTGGAATTCTGGTATGTTTTTTATAAGAAAAGACTCAGTAATAAATAATTTTAAAAGATTTCAAAAAATAATATATAAAAATTCTTTACTAGCTTTTAAAAAAAGTAAATTTAAAAATAATACGTATTATTTAAATAAAAAAGCATTTATTAAAAACATATCGAAATCTTTCGATTATGCCATTCTTGAAAAAACCAAAGACATAAATGCAATAAAATTAAACATATCTTGGTCAGATCTAGGTAGTTGGAAGGAAATTCTTTTAATGTATAACAATAATAAAAAAAAATATTTTAATAAAAAAAATACATTTCGAAGACCTTGGGGCAAATACACGAATTTATTTTACGGTAAAAAATTTTTAATAAAAGAATTATACGTTAAGTCTAATGGAATTTTAAGTTTACAAAAACATTTTTATAGGTCTGAACATTGGGTTGTTACACAAGGAACTCCTAAAATCACATTGAACAATAGATCTTTTTCAAAAAAAGTTAATGAAACTATATTTATTCCTCAAGGTTCTATTCATAGAATTCAAAACCCCAATAAAAAGCCTGTTAAAATTATGGAGGTGCAAATAGGAAAAATTTTAAAAGAAAGTGATATAGTTCGTTACGAAGACGTTTATGGCCGTGTTAATTAATTTCTAGTTCTATAGGTGTATGGTCAGAAGGTTTAGTTTTGGCTCTTGGATTTTTATTTATATTTATTGATTTTAAATTATTAACAAAATTACCTGAAACTAGAAAATGATCTATTCTCATACCGTAATTTTTTTGCCAAGAACCTGCAAAATAATCCCAATAAGTATATTCTTGTTTTTTTTTATTAAAATATCTAAAGACATCTACGAAACCAAAATTAATTAATTCACGATATTTTTTTCTAATTTCTAATTTAAATAAAGCGTCGTTTTCGTATCTTTTAAAATCATAAACATCTATCTCTTCAGGTATAATGTTAAAATCACCTGCAATAATAATATTAGAATTTTCTAACAAATTTTGTTTTATGTTTTTATTGAAATTAGACAACCACTCTTTTTTATATTCATATTTTTCTGTAGCTACAGGATTTCCGTTCGGAACATATATGTTTATAAGTTTTATTTTTTTTGATTTATGATTTATAATTCCAGTTAGCACTCTTGATTGTAATCTTTTATCTTTTATAAAATTTTTATTAATTTCAGAAATTTTTATTTTTGATAAAAAAGCAACTCCATTATAGCTTTTTTGCCCAAAAACAAAGGAGTCATATCCTGCTTTTTTCAATTCATCATAAGGAAAATTTTCATCTTGAGTTTTTATTTCTTGAAGAAATAATATATCAGGTTTCGATAACCTCAAATAATCTAAGATATTTTTGATTCTAGCTCTAACAGAGTTAACGTTCCACGATGAAATTTTCATTACACAGAAAAAGACAAGCCACAGCCACAAGACGCCGAAGCTTGGGGATTTTTGATAACAAAAGAGGCACCAATCATTTCTTTTTTATAATCAACAGTTGATCCTGCAATTATATCTAAGGAACTTTTGTCAATTACTGTTTGATCAAATACAAAATCATCTTTTTCTTTTTTATCATCAAATGTAAAATTGTATTTAAAACCCGAACAGCCTCCACCTTGTACTGAAATTCTAAAGTACTTTTTTGGACTATTTTCTAAAATAATTTTTTTTATTTGCTTTATAGCCTCGTTAGTAAACTCTATTTTTTTAGTCATATTCATATTAAAAATGTAGTATACATTTTATGTCAGTTTTATGCAAAAAAATTCAAAAAATGAATATTCAAGCCTATCAACACCCATTAGATCTAGAGGTAGAATTTACTTTGAAAAAAAAAGCAAATTTAGATCAGCTTATCAAAGGGATAGAGATAGAATAATTCATTCAACAGCTTTTAGAAGATTAAAACACAAAACCCAAGTTTTTGTTAATACTGCCGGTGATCATTACCGAACCAGAATTACTCACTCACTCGAAGTCGCTCAAATTGCTAGAACACTAGCTAAACACTTCAATTTAAATGAAGATTTGTGTGAAACTCTTAGTCTAGCTCACGATCTGGGTCATACTCCGTTTGGTCATGCTGGAGAAGAAGCTTTAAATGAATGTATGGAAAATTATGGAGGTTTTGATCATAATATTCAAACTGTTAGAATAGTGACACTGTTGGAAAATAAATATTATAAGTTCAAAGGCTTAAATTTATCATTAGAAACTTTAGATGGATTAATTAAGCACAATGGCCCAATTTACGACTTAACTAAGTACAACAACATATTAGGAAATAATTTTTTTAAAAACAAAATTAAGTTTAAAGAAAACACATATCTTGAGTCCCAAATTGCTTCTATTTCTGACGACATTGCATATAATAGCCACGATTTAGAGGATGGTTTAAAAGCAAATCTATTTGAGATTGATGATTTAAAAAATATTCCAATTTTGTCCGATATTGTAAAAAAACAAAAAAAAAAAATAAAATCTAAAAATAAAGAATTGGTTATTAGGCAAATCGTGAGAGAAATTATTAACGAAATGGTCAAAGATATAATTGAAAATACGAAAAAAAATATTAAAAAGAATAAATTAAAAAAAGTTAAAGATGTAATCAAAACACCATATACTACAGTGTGTTTTTCTTCAAATATGAGTTTATTTGATTTTTATATTAAGGAATTTTTGAAAGAAAAAATGTACTATAGCAAAAATGTATTAAAAAAAACTAATCAAGGAAAAAAAATTATAAAATATTTGTTTATGAAAATTATAAAAAATCCAAGTAAATATATTAAAAATGATAATCTAAAAAAAATTAAAAAGGAAAGATCCATTAGTGATTTTATTGCTGGAATGACCGATAGATATGCTATTAACCTTTATAACCAAATAAAATGAATATTTTTGAAAACTATTTAAATTTAATAATTAAGTCTGTAGAAAAAAACAAAAAAAAACTTGGGATTAAAAAAACAAATAATTTTGAAGGTGTCATTAGTGAAAGTCCTCCTCCAAACTATGATTATGATTTGTCAACTAATATTGCTTTGATTTTGGGAAAAAAGAATAACTTAAACCCAAAAGATTTATGTAACAATATTAAAGAATTACTAATTAAAGAAATAAAAGATTTTTTAAAAATTGACGTTGCAGGTCCCGGGTTTTTAAATATAAAATTAACGAATGATACTTTAAAAAAGATAATTCTAAATATATTTAAAGAAAATAGTAAATACGGCTCAAGTAATCAAAAACATAGTTATAATATCGAATTCGTTTCAGCAAACCCAACAGGACCAATGCATGTAGGGCACTGCAGGGGAGCGATATTTGGTGATGTTTTAGCTAATCTTTTATCTTTTAATGGTAACAAAGTAACAAAAGAATATTATATAAATGATTACGGCAATCAAATTATAAATTTCACAAAGTCAGTTTTTTTAAGAATAAGAGAAATTAAGTTTAAAGAATCTTTTGTAAATCATAAAGATTTATATCCAGGGCAATATATTATTGATATTGCAAAAGAAATTATCAAGGAGAATCCAGATATCAAATTTAAAAATTTTAATAATTCATATGAAATGTTGTCAAAGAAAGCATTAGATCACTCAATGAGATTAATTAAAGACGATTTAAATAAATTAGGAATCAAACATGATTTCTTTTTTTCTGAAAAAGATTTAGTAAAAAAAAACTTGTTGAAAAATCTATTGAAATTTTGAAAAAAAATAAGTTTGTGGTGGAGGGATATTTAAAACCACCCAAGGGAGAAGAGTCAAAAGATTGGAAAAAAATAAAACGTCTTATTTTTAAATCATCAATTTTTGGCGATGACTCTGATAGAGCTTTACAGAAAAATGATGGATCTTGGACGTACTTTGCAAACGATGTAGCTTATCATTCAGATAAGATCTCAAGAAAATATAATTATTTAATTAATATACTTGGTGCTGATCATACTGGATATACAAAAAGAATTAATGCTGCAGTCGAAGCCTTGTCTAAAGGTAAAACAAAATTAACTTGTAAGGTATGTCAACTTGTAAAATTATATAAGAAAGGAAAACCTTTTAAGATGTCTAAAAGATCTGGTGAATTTATATCTGTAGGAGACTTATTAAAAGAAGTAGATAAAGATTCAATTAGATTTATGATGCTTAATCGAAGCAATGATGTAGAGCTTGATTTTGATTTTGACAAGGTTTTAGAAAAAAACAAAGATAATCCAGTTTTTTATGTCCAATATTGTTATGCTAGAATATGTTCATTATTTAGGTCAATAAATTTAAACGAAAAAGATCCAATAAAATTTGAAGATAAAAATTTCAATTTAAATCAGTTTGAAAATAAAATTTTACGAAAAATATATGACTGGCCAAAAATAATAGAAACCTCGGCGCATAAGTTAGAACCTCATCGTATCCCTTTTTACCTTTATGACTTAGCTACTTTATTTCATTCCTATTGGAGCAAAGGAAATGAAAATGATGATTTTAAATTTCTTTTAGATGGGAGACCAAAAAATTTAAATACAATTGCCATAATCAAATTAATTTTTATAGTTTTACAAAATGGCATGAAAATTTTGAATGTCTCTTTACCAAAAAAAATGTGATGATTAAAAATATTTTACTTATTTCAATCCTATTATTTATATCAGCTTTTTTTTATATAACCCTTAAAGAATACTTATCTGATGCCAACAAAGATAAAATAAATAAAAATAGAATTGAAGTTAACACCAATTTAGAAAAAAGAATAAAATATCTACCGGTATTAGAAAATGACACTTTTAACGTTGTCCATTTTAATTCAGAAATTGATGAAAAAAATACAAAAATAAAAAGAAACTTTTGGGACTTAATAAAAAAATAAAATGAAAAGAAAAGCACTAATTACAAGTATTTCAGGTACTAGATTGAAAAAAAATGAAATTGATTTACTTAAAAAGTATAGACCTTGGGGAATTATTCTTTTTAAGAGAAATATTCACTCTTTTGAACAATTAAAATCTTTAATCAACACTATAAAAAAAATTACTAAAGACAAAAAATATCCAATTTTAATAGATGAAGAAGGAGGCTCTGTAACTAGAATGAATAATTTATTTAATAATAAAATTTACTCACAAAAGTTTTTTGCCGACACTTATACCTCAAATAAAAAAATTGGGATTTTCTTATATAAGAATTATATATCTTCAATTTGTAGCATTTTTAAGTTATTAGGTATAAATATTAACACTGTTCCAGTATTAGATGTTTTAAGAAAAAATACACATAAAATAATCGGTTCGAGAAGCTATTCTTTCGATAAAAAAACAATAATTAGTTTAGGAAAATTATGTGTCAAATTCTATTCAGAAAATAAAATTGGCACCACTATCAAACATATTCCAGGTCACGGAGGATCTTCTGTTGATAGCCATAAAAGCCTTCCAATAATTAATATTAAAAAAAAAGAGTTAAATAATAAAGATTTTTCCTGCTTCAAAAATATGAACTCTTTTTTTGCCATGACGGCTCATGTACTCTATAAAAATTTGGATAATACAAGTGTTTGTACTCAATCTAAAATAATAATTAAAAAAGTGATTAGGAAAAAAATTGGATTTAAAGGAATATTAATATCTGATGATTTATCCATGAAAGCGTTAAAAGGTGATCTTTTAACAAATGCCTATAAATCTTTATCAGCAGGTTGTAATTTGGTGCTTTATTGTGCTGGTAAATACAAAGAGTCTCGACAACTGTTGAAGGAACTACCTTTAATTGATAGTTTTACATCAAAAAAAACATCAGAATTTTATAAATTTTTAAGTTAAAATAATTAAATGGAATCAAATATCAATAAAAGTTTATCAATTGAAATTCCAAACTATTCTGGTCCTTTAGAAGTTTTGTTAGATTTAGCCAAATCACAAAAAGTCGATTTGGCTGATATTTCAATTACTCTTTTAGCTGATCAATTTTTAGTTTATATTAAAGAAACTCAAAACCTAAATTTAGAAACTGCTTCAGAGTTCTTATTAATGGCAACATGGCTTGCTTATCTTAAATCAAAATTATTATTACCGGAGGAAGAAAATGAAGAATTTAAAGCAAATGAGGTTGCTGAGAAATTAAAACTACAATTAAAAAAATTAGAGCTAATAAGAATGTTATCTGACCAAATGCTCCAAAAAAAAAGAATTGGTGTGGATGTTTTTTATAGAGGTATGAAAGGTGGCATTAGATCAATTTACACTCCTACTTACGATGTTAGTCTTTATGAACTTTTAAAATCTTACGCTTCTTTAAAAATGCAAAGAGCTTTTCAAACTGTCAATATACCTAGGCTACCAGTTTTGAGCACAGAAGAGGGCATAAAACAAATTAAATCTCAAATAGACAATTTAAAAGATTGGAAAGAAATTGATATGTTAATACCTAATAGTTTTTCAGAAAACAAAAAGATGAAAAAAACTGGATACGTTGGCATATTTGCTGCAAGTCTTGAACTAGCAAAAGAAGGGATAATCAATATTATGCAAAAAAAAAATGTTTGATAAAGTATTTGTAAAAAAAAACTGATTCATGAAAAAAAAAAGTAATAAAACCAATATTGTTAAATTTCCAAGGAATGTTTCAAAACTAGAACGTCAAGTAGAAGCTATTTTATTTGCAGCATCTGAACCATTAGATTTAGAAACTATAGAAGATAGAGTTAAAAGTACTAATAATATTAGAAAAATAATTGAAAATATAAAGTCTGATTACGAAGGAAGAGGCATTAATTTAGTTTGTATTAAAGACAAATGGTCATTTAGAACAGCAGAAGATTTATCAAAATTAATGTCACTACAAAAATCTACTCAAAGAAAACTTTCTAAAGCTACTTTGGAGACTTTAGCTATAATTGTATATCATCAACCTGTTACAAGATCTGAAATCGAGGAAATAAGAGGAGTTGCTTTTGCAACAAATACAATGGAAATTTTACTAGAACTTAACTGGGTAAGGCCTGCAGGCAGAAAAGATGTACCGGGAAAACCTATTCAATATGCAACCACAGAAAATTTTCTTAATCATTTTAATATTCAAAAGCTTTCAGATTTACCCACTGTTTCTGAATTAAGCTCTGCTGGATTAATAGATAGTTCATCTATAGATTCATCAATTTTTGGTACTGGTAAATTTTACAAAGAGCAAAGTTTGGATAAAAAAGAGGATATTTACTCTGATATTGAAAAGGCAATAGATCGAGCACCCAAATCAGACGAATAAACGTATTTATTTAACTTAAATTATTGTATATAAGGAGTTGTATGAGTATAGGATTTTGGCAAATTGCAATAGTAGTAGTACTTGTAGTTCTTCTTTTTGGAAGAGGGAAAATCTCTGATTTAATGGGCGATGTTGCTAAAGGTATAAAAAGTTTTAAAAAGGGAATGTCTGATAACCCTGACACATCAAATAAAGACTCAGATAAAGATAACTCTAATAACAACAATTAATCTTAATGCCACAAATTGGTTGGTTTGAATTACTCATAATAGTAATAGTTGCAGTGCTAGTAATAGGACCAAAAGATTTTCCTATTGTTTTAAGAAAAATAGGAAATTGGATTGGTTCAGTTAAAAAATATTTTTCAGAAGTTCAAAGCAGCGTAGCTGAAATTACAGATATTGAAGAAAAAAAAATAAATAATAATAAATCAGAAGAAAACAAAGATGAAAAAAAACTTTGAAACTGAAAAGAACGTAAGTTTTGTTGGTCATCTTACTGAATTAAGGTCTAGATTAATAAAGTCCTTTGTTTTTTTGCTTTTCGCTTTTATAATTTGTTATATATTTTCAGAGGAAATATATGGCTTTTTAGTAAAACCATATTCGGATGCCATAATTGAAAACAATTTAGATCTAAGATTGATTTTTACAGCTTTACATGAGGCTTTTATTACTTATTTAAAAGTAGCATTTTTTGCTTCATTTTTTATTACTAGTCCAATTTTTTTAACTCAAATCTGGAAATTTGTAGCACCAGGTTTATATAATAATGAAAAAAAAGCTTTGTTACCTTATCTGATAGCAACGCCTGTTCTATTTTTATTAGGAGGTATGCTTGTTTATTATTTAATTATGCCTCTGGCTATAAAATTTTTTTTAAGTTTTGAATCATCAGCTGATATTGGATCTATAGCTATACAGCTGGAGGCAAAAGTTAATGAGTATTTATCTTTAATTATGCGATTGATTTTTGCTTTTGGTTTAAGTTTTCAACTTCCAGTAGTTTTGAGTTTATTAGCGAGAATAGGAGTTTTAAACTCAAATTATCTTAAAACAAGAAGAAAATATGTAGTTGTTATAATGTTTTCTTTGGCTGCAATTTTAACTCCACCAGATCCTATTACCCAAATAGGTTTAGCTTTACCTCTTCTAATTTTGTATGAATTATCAATACTTACAGTTAAAATAATAGAAAAGAAAAAAAATGCATAATTTAAAAGAAATAAGAAAAAATATTGATACTTATAAAAAAAAAATTTCAGAAAGAAACGTTAAAATTGATTTAGAAAATTTATTAACTCTGGATGGTAAAAATAGAGAATTAATTCAAAGAAAAGAAACTTTAGAACAAGAGAAAAAAAAACTATCAAAATCTAATGACAAAAGTAACTTTGAAAAATCAAAGAAATTAAGTTCTGAAATAGATAATTTAAGCAATCAACAATCAAAACTTCAAATAGAAATAAATGAAGTATTATCCAACATACCAAATATTGCACTTGATGATGTACCAATCGGAAAGGATGAAAAATCAAATGAATTAATTAAAAAAGTTGGTGATCCAAAAAAATTTGATTTTAAAATTAAGTCACATATCCAATTAGGTCTGACTGATAATCAAATAGATTTTGAAACTTCTTCGAAACTTTCTGGTTCTAGATATGTAGTTTTAAAAGATAAATTAGCTTTATTAGAGAGAGCTCTAACAAATTTCATGCTGGATATTCATGTAAATAAATTTGGTTATACAGAAATTTCACCGCCTCTAATTGTAAATGAGGAAGTAATGTATGGAACTGGCCAGCTACCTAAATTTGAGGAAGATCAATTTGAAATTAAGTCAAACGAAGAAAATAAAAGAAAATTTTTAATTCCTACTGCAGAGGTTGTTTTAACCAATCTTTTTAGAGAAAGTGTTATAGAATATAAAAGATTACCCTTAAGGTTAGTTGCTGCGACTCCCTGTTTTAGAAAAGAGGCTGGAAGTTATGGGAAAGATACTAAAGGTATGATGCGGCAGCATCAATTTTATAAAGTTGAATTAGTTAGTATTGTCGATCCTTTAAATTCGATAGCTGAACTTGATAGAATGTTGGGTTGTGCTGAGGAAATTTTAAAAATTTTGAAAATTCCATATCAAGTTATACTTTTATCTTCTGGAGACATGGGTTTTAGTGCAGAAAAAACTTTTGATATAGAGACTTGGATGCCATTCGAAAATAAATATAGAGAAATTTCCAGCTGTTCTTCATGTGGGACATTCCAAGCTAGAAGAATGCAGACAAAATTTAAATCCCCAAAAGGCAGTCAGTTTGTTGGCACTTTAAATGGATCTGGATTAGCCGTAGGTAGATTATTGATTTCTTTAATTGAAAATTACCAAAATGAAGATGGAACGATTTCAATACCAGAAGCTCTTAAAAAATACATGAATAATTTGAATAAAATTTAAAGTATTCTCTTGTTTAAATAAGTCTTTTATTATATTTATTCTCTTATTATGAACGGTCAAGGGATTTCACAATTTATACCATTAATACTTATTTTTGTTATTTTTTACTTTTTTTTAATAAGACCACAACAAAAAAGAGTAAAAGACCACAAAGCTATGGTAGAAAGTTTAAAGCGTGGTGATGAAGTTATTACCTCAGGTGGAATAATTGGTGTTGTTGATAAAGTTATGGAAGATGATCGTATAGAGGTTATTTTGACTGACAATGTTAAGGTTCAAATAATTCGTTCCACTATTACAAGTTTGTTAAAAAAAGAGATAAAAAAATAACTTCTTAAGTGTTAAATTTTTCAAAAATAAAAGTATTATCAATTTATTTTATTTTTCTGCTCATTGGTTTTTTTGCTTTGCTTAATATTCAAGGCGATGACTCAAAACTTATAAACAAAAAAGTAAACTTGGGTTTAGATTTACAAGGTGGTTCTTACTTATTATTAGAAATTCAAACTGACTCGTTAATCGAAGATCGTTTACAGGATAAAGTTATTCCTTTAAAAAAAGCTTTAAAGAAAAATAATATAAAATTTAGTAGCTTTTTAGTTTCAGATAAAGAAATATTATTTGATATAGATGAAAAAAACTCAGAGAAATTTGAATTGTTATTTTTTAGCAAAAAAGATAATCAATTTAATTCTTATATAGATAAATATAATACCTTTGAATTAGATCTAAAAATTGAAAAAAATAAAGCAAAAGTTTTTTTTTCAAAGTATGGAGTTTTAACAATAGACAACGCTGCTTTAAAACAATCTATAGAGATTGTTAGAAGGCGTATAGATGACGTTGGAACAAAAGAACCAACTATTTTACAAAGAGGAGCAAAAAGAATATTAGTAGAATTACCCGGATTAAAAAATCCTGATAGAGTAAAAAAACTATTAGGAAAAACTGCCCAATTAAATTTTAGATTTGTTTCTGACAAATCAAGTGAATTTGGTACAGATCAACTTATATCTGAAACAGGTGAGGAGCTTTCTGTTTCTAGAAAAATAGTTATGAGCGGTGAAAATTTAATAGATGCTCAACCTAGAATAGACAACCAATCAAATCAACCGTCAGTATCTTTTACATTAGACAGATTAGGCGCACAAAAATTTGGTTTAGCAACTACCAAGAATGTTGGAAAAAGGTTGGCTATAGTTCTAGATAATAAAATTATAAGTGCTCCATCTGTAAGAGAGCCTATTACTGGAGGTAATGGAAGTATTTCCGGCAATTTTACTTTTCAAGAAGCAACAGATTTAGCTTTATTGTTAAGATCTGGTGCATTACCCACCCCTTTATTAATTGTAGAAGAACGGACAGTAGGACCTGATTTAGGAAAAGACTCAATTAAGTCAGGAAAAATTTCTTTATTAGTTGGTTTTTTTCTTGTTGTATTATTTATGATTTATAAATATCGATTATTTGGAATTATTGCTAACATTTCTTTAATTGCTAATCTTTTAATGCTGGTAGGTGTTTTAACAATACTTGAAGCCACGTTAACGCTACCCGGTATAGCAGGAATTATATTAACGGTGGGAATGGCGGTTGATGCAAATGTTCTTATATTTGAAAGGATAAAAGAGGAATTGCAGACAGAAAAATCTGTAATTCATGCTTTCGATGCTGGATATAAAAAGGCAAAAATAACAGTTTTGGATGCAAATATAACTACTCTAATAGCTGCTTTAATTTTGTTTATATTTGGATCAGGTCCCGTGAAAGGTTTTGCAGTGACTTTAGGTATAGGAATAATAACAACGCTGTACTCAGCATATTTTATAGCTAGGCATTTAACATCTTGGTTAGTTTTAAATAAAAAACATGAGTCTATTAAATTATAATGAATATAAAATATAATTTTTCATCATTTTTTTTTAAAGCAAATATTTTTTCTATAATTTTATTTGTTTTAAGTATTTTTCTAATATCAGTAAAAGGATTAAATTACGGTATAGATTTTAAAGGTGGGACTTTAATTGAGCTCAGAGTATTTGATAAGAATATAGAAATTACAGAAATTAGATCTTCTTTTAAAGACTTAATCAATGGAGATGTAAATGTAAAGGAATTCGGTAATGAAGGTGATTTCCTGATTAAAATTGAACAAAGCGAGTCACAATCTGAAGATTTTATTCCTAATTTGAAAAAAAATATTAAAGAAAAAATAAGTTCTGAAATTGATTTTAGAAGAGTTGAGAATGTTGGCCCCAAAGTAAGTTCTGAACTTTTAAAATCCGGTTTAATAGCTATTGGTCTTTCCTTAGCAGCAATGTTATTTTATATTTGGGTTCGTTTTGAATGGCAGTTCAGCTTAGGCTCAATAATCGCTTTATTTCATGATGTAGTAATAACAATTGGAATTTTTTCTCTTCTTTCTTTTGAAATTAATTTGTCAATTATTGCTGCAGTTCTTACAATTGTTGGTTACTCAATGAACGACACAGTTGTCATATACGATCGTATAAGAGAAAATTTAGCAAAATATAATAAAATGCACATTAATGAAATTAGTGACTTATCTATAAATGAAACTTTATCTAGAACAATAATCACATCAATAACAACACTTCTTGCTCTAGTATCAATATTTGTTTTAGGGGGAGAAATCTTGAAAGGATTCTCCTTTGCTATGATTTTAGGAGTTTTAATTGGAACTTATTCTTCAATTTTTGTTGCTGCACCTGTATTAAAATATTTTAAAGTAACTTATAAAACTATGTTAAAGGAAGATGAGGAAATACTACCTTAGTAAAGATTTTGTGCTGCTACCATAGAAAGTAGCATTGGCATAGAAAGCAAAGTATTTGTTCTTGAGAATAACATTGCAGTCTTTGCAGATTTAGCTTTAATTTCTGGTGTGCATTCTTCCATTCCTAATGCTTTTTTTTGGTTTGGCCAAATAACAAACCAAACATTATAGGCCATAATTAATCCTAGCCACATACCTATTCCAATAGCAGTGTTTTTTCCATAACCACTTCCTATTCCAAGTGTCATCGCTTGATGTAAGTATCCGTTAAGATAAGAAACTATAAAACCAGTTAAAACTGTTACAAAAGCTGCCCATCGAAACCAGAATAATGCTTTTGGTGCAATTACTTTACCTATAGCAGGCTTTTGTTCATCAGGTATATTTGGCATTGAGGGAATTTGTACAAAATTAAAATACCAGAGTAGACCTATCCACATTATACCTGCTAAAACATGAAGATATCTAAAAAACCAACTAAAAAAATACCTATCAAAAGCAAAACCATCACCACCAAAATATAGGCCAATAAATAAAACTATAGCCAATACTAAAGATGCATGTACAGTTTTTGACAATGATTGTAATAATGAAATCATGTTAATTTATATCATACGATTTAACTTTATAAAAAGATATTTTTTAAGCTGTTTTTTTCATATTTGAGCTTACTAACAGTTCCTTTATAAATTTTCCCGTATAACTCTCTTGATTTTCAGCAACTTTTTCTGGAGTTCCTTCTGCAACAATTTTGCCTCCATTTATTCCACCTTCTGGACCCATATCAACGATATGATCTGCTGTTTTTATAACATCTAAATTGTGCTCAATTACAACAACAGTATTTCCTGTATTTGCAAATGCTTGAAGGATCTCAAGTAATTTTTTTATATCATGAGAATGTAAACCAGTAGTTGGTTCATCTAATATATATAAAGTTCTTCCGGTAGGTCTCTTAGACAATTCTTTAGCAAGTTTAATTCTTTGAGCTTCTCCACCCGAAAGCGTAGTAGCTTGCTGACCTATTTTCATATAGCCAAGACCAACGTGCTTTAATGTAATTAACTTAGATCTTATCGATTGAATATTTTCAAAAAACTCACAACCTTCATCAACAGTCATATCTAAAACATCAGCAATATTTTTGTTTTTGAATCTTATTTCTAAAGTTTCTCTATTGTATCTTGCTCCTTTGCATGTATCACAGGGTATAAAAACATCTGGTAAAAAATGCATCTCATAAGTAATTACCCCATCTCCTTCACAAGTTTCACATCTACCACCCTTTACATTGAATGAATATCTTCCAACTTTATATCCTCTTGCTTTAGATTCTGGTAAGGCAGCAAACCATTCCCTTATAGGTCCGAATGCACCAGTGTATGTTGCAGGATTTGATCGAGGAGTTCTACCAATAGGTGATTGATCTATATCTATTATTTTATCTATAAGTTCAGTGCCTTTAAAACCTTTAAAAGGCTTAGGTACTTTTCTAGATTTGTTTTTATTCAACATTAAATTGAAAGCATTATATAAAGTATGTAAGATTAAAGTTGATTTTCCACTTCCAGATACACCTGTTACACATGTAAATGTTCCAACAGGAATTTTTAAATTAATACTTTTAAGATTATTACCTGTTGCTCCATTTATTTCGATAAATCTTCCATTTTTTGCCTGCCTTCTTTTTCTTGGAAGAGCTATAAATTTTTTTCCTGATAAATAATTACCAGTGATACTATTTTCAGTGCTGATTATGTCTTTAACTGGTCCCTCGGCAACAATTTGACCACCGTTTAATCCAGCTTCAGGTCCAATATCAATTATATGATCTGCACTTTCCATTGTTTCAATATCATGTTCAACAACAATAACTGTGTTACCTAAATCCCTTAACTTTTTAAGAGCTTTAATTAATTTTTTGTTATCTCTTTGATGCAATCCTATTGAAGGTTCATCTAAAACATATAAGACCCCGGTTAAACCGGAACCTATTTGAGACGCTAGACGAATTCTTTGTGCTTCACCACCAGACAAGGTACCTGACTCTCTATCTAAAGTAAGATAATTTAATCCTACGTTTAACAAAAAGTTTAATCTTTCATTTATTTCCTTTAAAATATGTTGCGCAATTTTATTTTCTCTTTCACTTAGAACATTGTTTAAATTTTTGAACCAAAGCTGAGCTTCATCAATCGATTTTGAAGTTATTTCACTAATGCTTAGAGAGTCAATTTTAACGCACAAAGCTTCATCTTTTAGTCTTTGTCCTTTACATTTTTCACAATTTGACTCACTTTGATATTGAGATATTTCCTCTCTTTTCCATTCACTATCTGTTTCTAAATACCGTCTTTCTAAATTATTTATTACCCCTTCAAAAGTTTTTTTGGTAACGTATTCCTCATATCCGTCATCATAGGTAAATTTTATTTCTTCTTCGTCTGAACCATACAAGATTAAATCTTGGATTTTTTTTGGTAATTTTTTCCATGGTTGTGTTAAAGAAAATTTAAAATGTTTTGCTAAAGAAGAAATAGTTTGAGCATAGTATAAAGATGTTGATTTAGCCCACGGTGCAATAGCGCCATCTTGTAAACTTATTTTTGTATCGGGAATTACCAAGTTTGGATCTACATTTAAATTGTGACCAATACCCTCACATTCTTCACAAGCTCCATAAGGTGAATTAAATGAAAACAATCTAGGCTCTATCTCTTCAATCGTAAATCCACTTTCCGGACAAGAAAATTTTGATGAAAATGTAATAGTTTCAACTTTCCTAAATTTTTTGGGTAATGTTTCATTTTCATATTCCACTACAAGCAATCCACTTGAAAGATTTAAAGCTGTTTCCACGCTATCAGCTAATCTGTTACCAATATTTGAATTTAAAATAATTCTGTCGACAATAATTGAAATATCATGTTTAACTTTTTTATTAAGATTAGGAAATTCATCAATATTAATATATTTTCCATCAACTTTCAGTTTTGAAAAACCTCTTTTTTTATAGTTTAAAATTTCTTTTTTATATTCTCCTTTTCTTCCTCGAATAATTGGAGATAAAAGATAAATAGTACTATTTTTTGGGAGCTTTTTAATTTTGTCAACCATTTCACTAATTGGTTGTGAGACTATTGGTTTACCTGTGAAAGGAGAGTAGGGAATACCCACTCTTGCAAATAAAACTCTCATGTAATCATAAATTTCAGTAACAGTTGCAACTGTAGATCTAGGATTTTTAGAGTTATTTTTTTGTTCTATTGAAATCGCTGGACTTAAACCTTCAATTAAGTCAACTTTTGGTTTTTTCATTTTATCTAAGAATTGGCGAGCATATGCCGATAAGCTCTCCACATATCTTCTTTGACCCTCTGCATATATAGTGTCAAAAGCCAAGGATGATTTTCCTGATCCTGACAGTCCAGTTATGACGACCAACTTCTCTTTAGGAACCTCAACAGAAACATTTTTTAAATTGTGTTCTTTGGCGCCTTTTATAACGATTTTTTTCAACATTTTTTTACCTTCAAAAAATAATGCACTTATATTTATTACCTAATTATGATATAATTTTTATAACAATAAAACTATTAATCACAAAATAACTCTTAAATAATATGGCAGGCAGTTTAAATAAAGTACTTTTAATAGGCAGATTGGGTGCAGACCCTGAAATTAAACAAATGGTTAATGGTAAAAACGTCGCAAGGCTGAGTATAGCTACCAGCCAATCCTGGAAAGATAAATCTAGTGGAGAGAGAAAAGAAAAAACAGAATGGCATAGAGTTGTGATTTTTAATGAAGGCTTAGTAAATGTGGTTCAACAATATTTGAAAAAAGGCGCAAATGTTTACGTAGAAGGTCAACTTACCACTAGAAAATGGAAAGATGAATCATCAGGACAAGATAAATATTCTACAGAAATTGTTCTTCAAGGTTATAACTCAAGTTTGACCATGTTAGATGGAAAATCTAAAGGTGAAAACACCAACTTGGTAAAAGAGACCAAAAGTTCTTTGCCTAATGATGATATCAATCAGGAAAATACTGATTTAGACGATAAAATTCCATTTTAAATTTCATGGAAAAATCTACCATTCAATATAATAATAAATATAAGCCAATTTTTGTTCAAGATGAAATGAGTTCATCTTACTTATCTTACGCAATGAGTGTCATTGTTAGTAGGGCACTTCCTGATGTTAGAGATGGATTAAAGCCAGTACATAGAAGAATAATATATGCAATGTATAAGGGTGGTTATGATTGGTCTAAACCTTTTAGAAAATCTGCAAGAATAGTAGGAGATGTAATAGGTAAGTATCATCCACATGGTGATCAGTCAGTTTATGACGCTTTAGTTAGACTTGTTCAAGATTTCTCAATGAGCATACCCCTTATAACCGGTCAAGGCAATTTTGGTTCTATAGACGGGGATCCTCCTGCTGCAATGCGTTATACTGAGACAAAACTTTCTAGAATTGCTCAGCATTTAACAGAAGACCTTGAAAAGAATACAGTAAGCTATAGAAATAATTATGATGAAACAGAAACCGAACCTTCTGTATTACCTTCACAATTTCCAAATCTTTTAGTTAATGGTGCTGGCGGTATTGCAGTTGGGATGGCAACAAGTATTCCACCACACAACTTAGGAGAAATTATCAATGCTACAAACGCCTACATTAACAATAAAGATATAACAATTGGTCAATTAATGAAACATGTTCCCGGCCCAGATTTCCCAACCGGAGGTACAATCATCGGCAAAGATATTATTAAACAAGGTTATAACAAAGGCAGAGGATCATTTAAAATTAGAGGTGAGATAGAAGTAGAAGCAAAAAAAAGTGGAAGAGATCTTTTAATAATTAAATCCATTCCATATCAAATTAATAAATCCATACTAAATGAGAAAATTGCTCAATTAGCAAGAGATAAAAAGATTGATGGCATTAGAGATATAAGAGATGAGTCTAATAGAGAAGGTATAAGAGTTGTGTTGGAATTAAGACGCGGAGTTGAACCAGAGACAGTCAAAAGACAACTATACAAACTTACTAGTATAGAAACCTCATTTGGTTTTAATACACTAGCCATAGTTGATAACAAGCCAAAAATTTTAAATTTAAAAGAATTTTTATCAGAATTCGTAAAATTTAGAGAAATAACTTTATCTAAGAAAATAAAATACGATTTAAAAAAAGCTGAAGAAAGAGCTCACATATTAATAGGTATAGCAACAGCAGTAGAAAATATTGATCAAATAATTAAAATAATTAAAAGTTCAAAAGATACAGATTCTGCAAAAAAAAATCTTTTAAGTAGAAAATGGAAAATAAAAAGAAGTGTTAAATTAATAGGATTAATTGAAAAAAAGAAAAATATATCTTCATATTCATTGACGGAAGAACAAGTAGTTTCAATTTTAGAACTTCGTCTACAAAAATTGACCGCGTACGGTATAAACGAAATCGAAACAGAAATTACAAAACTTTCTGAAATGATAACAAAGTACAATAAAATTTTGAATTCTAAGAAAGAATTATACAAAGTAATTACTTCAGAACTTGAGTCTATTAAATCAAAGTATGCTATACCAAGAAGAACAAAAATTATCGACGCTGTATTAAATTATAATATAGAAGAAACTATTCAAAAAGAATCAGTAGTTATTAATATAACAAAACAAGGATATATTAAAAGAAGCGCTTTAACGTCTCTTAAATCTCAAAAAAGAGGAGGAAAGGGGAAATCTGGAATAGTTACAAGAGATGAAGACTTTGTGGTTCAAATATTTACTGCTAATACTTTAACACCTGTTCTTTTTTTTTCAACGCAGGGCCTTGTTTATAAGATTAAGGCCTATAAAATTCCAGAAGGAACGGCGAGCTCTAAAGGAAAATCTATATTTAATTTACTACCTCTTAAAAGTCATCATTCAATAAGCTCAATAATGCCTCTTCCTGAAGATGAAAATGAGTGGAAAAAGTTACTAGTTATTTTTGTAACTGCTAATGGAAATGTAAGAAAAAATACTTTAGAGGATTTTATAAATATTAATGCAAGCGGTAAAATTGCGATGAAACTAAGTGAAAATGATAAAATTGTAGGTGTAAAAATATGTAAGGATGATCAAGATATAATGTTAAGCACAAAAAATGGTAAGTGTATAAGATTTATGTCAAAAAAACTTCGTTTGTTTAAAGGAAGATCATCTAAAGGTATTCGTGGTATTCATTTAAATGAGGATGATAAAGTAATATCACTGTCTATTTTAGACAATCCTAAAATAGATCCAAAAGTATTAAAAAAAAAATGAGAAAATTAAAAATGGGTTAAATAAGTACATACTGTCTGTAACAGAAAATGGCTACGGTAAAAGATCTTCTTATATGGACTATAGAGTGACTAACAGAGGTGGTAAAGGAATAATAGGAATAATTAACTCTCCAAGAAACGGGAATGTCGCCTCTACATTGGTAGTGAATGATGAAGATGAAATTATATTATCAACTGATAAAGGAAGTATAATGAGATGTGCGGTAAAAGAAATTAGAGTTGCTGGCAGAAATACTCAAGGAGTAAGGATCAAAAAATTATCCGGTCAAGAAAAAGTTGTATCAGTAATTAAAATAGAGGATAATATTCAATAACCATGAGAACAGCAATTTATCCAGGTACCTTTGATCCAATTACATTAGGGCATATTGATGTAATAAAAAAATCTTTAAAAATCGCTGACAGACTTGTAGTAGCAACAACAGATAACATTAATAAAGAATATTTTTTTACCATTGAAGAAAGAATTTCAATAATTAACAACTCTTTATTTAAAGATTTAAAATTAAATAAAAAAAAAATAATAGTAATACCTTTTGATACGCTTACAATAAATTTATGTAAAAAATATAAAGCGTCTTTAATAATAAGAGGCCTTAGAGCAGTATCTGATTTCGAATATGAATTTCAGTTGGCTGGTATGAATAAAAAACTTAACAAAGATATAGAAACGATTTTTTTAATGTCAGATTTAGAAAATCAAATAATTTCATCAAGATTTGTTAAGGAAATTTCGAAATTAGATGGAAATGTATCAAAATTTTTAACAAAATCAGCTATTAAAGCTTTAAAAGATAAAAGATAATGAAAAAATTAATATTTTTATTTACAATAGTTTTGATATTTTCGTTTAAAAACTTATATTCAGAGGAGAATAAAATGATATTAGAATTAAAATATGGAAAAGTGGAGATAGAACTATACAATGATATAGCTCCTAATCATGTGAAGCGATTTAAAACATTGGCCGATCAAGGAATGTATAACGGCGTAGTATTTCATAGAGTTATAAATGGATTTATGGCCCAAACAGGAGATGTTAAATTTGGAAAAACCGGCGGTGCCGATTTTAATTTAGATCGTGCAGGCACAGGTGGGTCAGATCTACCAGATTTAAAAGCAGAATTTTCAGATACTGCTCATGTTAGAGGAACATTATCAATGGCAAGATCATCTGATCCTAATAGCGCAAACAGTCAATTCTTTATCTGTTTTGAGTCAGCGCCTCATCTAGATCGACAATATTCTGCTTTTGGAAAAGTTATAAAAGGCATGGAATTTGTTGATATGATTAAAAAAGGTGACCCTCAAAGTGGTCAAGTTTTAGAACCAGATCTTATTTTAAGCTTAAAGTCAAAATAATTTTTTATGACTAAAAAGAAATTTTCTTTTGAGTTGATTACTCAAAAAGGAAAGGCACGTGTTGGAAAAATTATTACTAGCAGGGGTGTTATAAATACACCAGCATTTATGCCTGTTGGAACTCTTGGTACTGTTAAAGGAATTTATACAGACGATATAGAAAAAACCGGAACTGAAATCATTTTAGGCAACACTTATCATTTAATGTTAAGACCTGGAATAAATGTTTTAAATAAATTTAATGGGCTACATAAATATATGAATTGGAAAAAACCAATTTTAACTGATTCTGGTGGCTTTCAAATTATGTCTCTATCAAAATTTAATAAAATTGATAAAAAATTAGGAGCTATTTTTTCTTCCCATATAGATGGTAAAAAAATTATTTTAAGCCCTGAGAAAAGTATTCAGATACAAAAAGCAATTAATTCAGATATATTGATGGTTTTGGATGAATGTCCAAAGCTAACTAATGATAAAAAGATTCTTAGTAATGCTATTGAAACTTCAACACTTTGGGCAAAAAGATGCAAAATAGAATTTGGAAACAATAAACAAAAAGCAATTTTTGGTATTGTTCAAGGAGGGTTGCACAGAGATCTAAGAGTAAAAAGTTTAGAGAAACTCTTAGAGATAAATTTTGATGGTTACGCACTAGGTGGCTTGGCTGTTGGTGAAACCCAAGAGCAAATGTTTCAATTATTGGAAGAAGTAACACATCTATTGCCTAAAAAAAAACCTCGCTACTTAATGGGTGTAGGAACTCCTTCAGATATTCTTGGAGCAGTAAAAAACGGTATTGATATGTTTGATTGTGTCATGCCTACAAGAGCAGGAAGAACAGGTCTAGCATTTACCTGGGAAGGAAAATTAAATCTCAAAAATTCGAAATTCCAGTTTGACGCATCTCCCTTAGATAAAAGTAACAAAATCAGAAATTTAAATCTTTATTCTAAGAGTTATTTAAATCATTTGATTAAAACAAATGAACTTTTAGCCTCAATGATTATTTCGCTGCATAATATTAATTTTTATCAACAATTTATGCTTGAAATTCGCAACCAAATAAAAAGAGGAACTTTTAATAATTTTTATCGAAAATACATCAAAGTATTTTAATATGGACAAAAAATCGTTTGAAATTTATACTATTTAAATATAAAAGGTTTTTCTTTGTGGGCCCTTAGCTCAGTTGGTAGAGCAATTCCCTTTTAAGGAATGGGTCGATGGTTCGAGTCCATCAGGGCTCACCAAAATTTAAGTAATAATCGGTGGATATTCAACTATCACTTCATTAATCCATTTTTTAAGGTTTATTATTCTGTTTTCATTTGAAGGATGTGTGCTCAAAAACTGAGGTGGTGCTTTGCCTTTTTTAGCTGCAGACATTCTTTCCCAAATTTTAGTAGACTCTCTAATATCATAACCTGCTAGGGACGCAAATATTAGACCTAAGTAATCTGCCTCTGTCTCTTGTTTTCTACCAAATGGATTCATTATACCTAATTGAAAAATATCAAGACCAGTATTTTTTCCTACTGTATTTCTAGTTCTATTAATGGCACCACCTAAAAAAATATCTGCTACTTGTGTTCCAACGTTAATCGCTGTTGCCTGACTTTGTCTTTCTATAGAATGTTTAGCAACAGCGTGAGCTATTTCATGTCCCATAACAATTGCTAAGCCGTCTATATTTTTTGTTATTTTTAACATGCCCGTATAAAAAGCAATTTTACCACCAGGCATACACCAAGCATTTTTAACTTTATCGTTGTCTACAAGTATATAATCCCATGCAAAATTTAAAGTAGGGTCTTCCTGATTTTTACTTTTAAAAAAAGCAGATACAGCTTTTTCAATTTTTTTTCCTACCAGAATAACCTGATCGAGTTGTCTGCCTTTAGTAATTAGTTTGGTTTTATTTCTGAAATTTTCATAAGCTCTACTAGCTGCTGCATTGATTCTGCTTTCTGACATGAAAGATAATTGTTTTCTTTCAGTTATTGGCACAGTTGTACAAGACGGTAGAATTAAGCCACAACAACCGCAGCCAAATAATTCAAGAAATTTTCTTCTATTTATGTTATGCTTCATATGTATAGATTCATGATATTAAATAATAAATTATTAATTGCAATTTTTATATTAATTATGATTTTCATAATATATTCGAGTTATAATTAAATTATGACAAGAAAAAAAATAAAAAAATCAATTTTAATAAGGTTTAGGAACTACTTTTTTGCTGGAGCAGTAGTTTTAATCCCAATAGGTATTACCCTTTATTTAACGATTTTTCTCGTAAAAGTTTCATCTAAAATACTTCCAAAGGAATTAAACCCAAATCACTATCTGCCATTTGATATTCCAGGCATTGAAATTTTAATTGCAGTTATATTCATTAGCTTAATCGGTTGGTTATCTCTCTCGTTTTTAGGAAGAAAAATTTTTGACATTATAGATAATATTTTGAATCGAATTCCGTTATTGCGAACAATTTACTCTGCAATAACCCAAATGACAGAAACTTTTACAAAATCAAATAACACCAAAAAAAGTGTAGTATTAATTGAATATCCTAGAAAAGGCCTTTGGGCTGTAGCTTTCGCCACAAAAGAAAATAAAGGATTGATAGCTTCAAAAGTTCAAGAGGATATAGTAAATGTATTTGTTCCTACTACACCGAATCCAACGAGTGGATTTCTTTTGATGGTACCAAAAAAAGATTTGATATATCTCGACATAACTTTTGAAGAAGCATCTAAATTTATTGTTTCTGCAGGCACATCTGATCCTGACTAATCTGGCACCGCTTCATTTATAACATCCGCTTTATCAAAGAGCTTAAGTAAAAAAGTGTAATTATTGTTTTTTATTAATTTACTCTCTATATTTTTAACATGTGCTTCAGCTATCTTAAATAGATCCTCATGATGAATAGGGTCTGCCAATCTAAAAAATTTAAGTCCACTTTGTTGAAATCCAATAATATCTCCATAACCTCTTAATCTCATGTCTTCTTCAGAGATAAGAAATCCATTGTCATTTTCTTTTAATATTTTTAATCTTTTTTTTGCATTATTACTTAAATTGTCTTTAAATAGCAAAATACAAATACCTTGCTTTTGACCCCGACCAACTCTACCTCTAAGTTGGTGAAGTTGTGCTAATCCAAATTTATTTGCATTTTCAATTATGATTAAGTTTGCATTTGGAAAATCAATTCCAACTTCAATTACTGTTGTAGAAACTAAAATATCAATGTCTTTTTTTAAGAATTTTTTTAAAACTTCCTCTTTTTCTTGCTTGTCCATAGAACCATGTATTAAACCTGTTCTTTTTGGAAACTTTGACTTTATGAATTCAAATTTTTTTAAGGCTGAAGAATAATTAAGTAATTTTGATTCTTTGATTAGAGGACAAACCCAAAATACTTGATTTCCATCAGATATTTGTTTTTTTATAAGAGGCCAAAGCTCTTCAATCTTTTTTTCGGGTTTGCTATAAGTTAAAATCTTTTTTCTATTTGAAGGTTTTTGATTAATTTTTGAGACATCCATATCTCCATACATTGTTAACATCATAGTACGAGGAATAGGAGTAGCAGACATCAATAAAACATCACAATCATTTCCACCTTTGGATGTTAAATTTATTCTCTGTTTTACTCCAAATTTATGTTGTTCATCTATTATTGTTAAACCTAAATTGTTAAAAGATATTTTTTTTTGAAACAAAGAGTGGGTTCCAATTAAAAAGTCAATTTTTTTTTCTTTAAGACCATTAATAATTTTTTTTCTTTCTTTTGAAATAGTTTTCCCTGTTAATAGTTCAATCTTAATTGAAGTATTTTTGAGGATATTTTTTGCTAAATTGAAATGTTGTTGAGCTAAAATCTCTGTGGGTGCCATTAAAGAACATTGGTATCCTGACTCGATTACATTTAAAGCCGATAAAAAGGAAACTATTGTTTTACCTGAACCTACATCTCCTTGTAAAATTCTAAACATTCTATTTTTTGATTTTAAATCTTTATCTATTTCTTCAATACATCTCTCTTGATCTTTTGTTAATTTGAAATTTAAAGAGCACACTACATCATTAAACATTTTTTTATTAAAACTTTTAGATTTCTTTTTTACTTTTTTAATTTTTTTTCTATTTTCAGAAAGTACAAGTAAGTGTGAAAATATTTCATCATAAGCTAGTCTTCTATAAACATTAGAATGAACATCTTCTTTATTTATGTCTTTATGCATCTTAATCAATGAAGATTTCCAATCTAAAAAATTCATCTTTTTTAGAAAATCTTGATCATACCATTCATTAATTTCTGGCAAGTTGCTTAAAACCTGTTCTATTATTTTTCTATATGATTTTTCTGTAAGGCCTTCTGTTAAGGAGTATTTAGGGATTGATTTTTTTACATAATCTACATTATCAATACTGGTAATATAGTCAGGATTAGTAATTTGATATTTATTTCTAAAAAAACCTATTTTTCCACTAACCACTACTCTTTTTCCCAGTGGCAAAACATTTTTTATGTATCCCTCTCTGCTATTAAAAAAAACAATTTCTAAACTACCAGTGTCATCATTGCAGATTACTTTATTGGGTAAATTTCTTATTCTTGGAAAATTATATTTTTTTACCACTACACTTACCGTAGTAATTTTGCCTACTTCTAATTTGTCCAATCTAGTGATTTCACTTCTATCAGTATATGAATAGGGAAGGTTCCAAAGAAGATCGTTAATTCTTTCAATATTTTTATTCTTAAGATATTTAGAAAGTTTTGAAACAACGCCTTTAAGGGTACTAACGTTTTTAAATAGATAATTTTTTTTTTCAATATTCATCTATTTATATATAATATATTTATAATATGAATAAATTAGAAAATCTTAAAAAAAAAATTATTTACAGATCTTCTTATAGAGGAACTAAGGAAATGGATATTTTATTAAGCTCTTTTGTTAAAAAATATCTGGATAATTTTAATGAGAGCGAATTGTATGAGCTTGAAAAAATTTTAGATCTTGATGATGATACAATTAAAAATTTTTATCAAAATAATATAATTGATCAAAACCTTAAACAAAATAAAATTTTAAATATGCTTAAAAATTTTAAAATTTAAATGGCGGAGAGGGTGGGATTCGAACCCACGAACGAGTTGCCCCGTTGCTGGTTTTCAAGACCAGTGCTTTCAACCGCTCAGCCACCT
>MDTA01065506.1_pt1 | contig 26848 bp, 33 predicted proteins | sample 811151 | NCBI WGS metagenome assembly MDTA01 (sample SAMN05326648, study PRJNA326480) | marine metagenome | isolation source: seawater | place: Indian Ocean: South | collected 2010 | reverse complement strand
GGCTGTAGCTCAGTTGGTTAGAGCGCTGGTTTGTGGTACCGGAGGCCGGGGGTTCAAATCCCCTCAGCCACCCCATTAAAATTAATACTGATTAAATCAAAAAAATATAAATTTAAAAGCATTCAAGAGAATTAGTCAGTTTAACTGTATTTGTAAACTTTGTAATATTTTTTTCATCATTATTATCTTAATAATTACTTGTCTTAATCCATTTCAATTAGTAAGAATTATTTATAATACAATTAAAAAATATGAACTTGGAAATTACAGTTAAAAAGTCTTTTAATTTTTTGAAAAAATTTAAAAATGTTTCTTACAACCTACTTAGGTTTGGTTTAGGTATAGCTTTTATTATTCATGGAATATCAAAATTCCCATTGCCTCCTCAAAAATTGATAGATTACTTTGGTTTTAGCCCAATATTGGCTTCCTTTGTAGCAATATCAGAACTGCTTGCTGGAACTTTCTTGATATTGGCTGGATTTTTAAAAAATAACCTAGGTGATTTTATTACTAGGATCTCATCATTTGTAATTATAGTAATTATGATTTGTGCATTTTATATTGCACATCAAGATTGGTTTATAAGCACTAAACTTTTTACAAGTGAACAAATATTTTTATTCTTAATTGGTATTTTTTTTTTCATAAATGGAAATAACAATAGTTGAAACATGAAATTTATTAGTTGTATTTTATTAAACAACAAAATTTTTATCCAGCTAGCTTAAATAATTAACTTTTAATATTTTTTTAATGCATTAAATATCATTTATGGTTTGTATAAATGGCTTAAGTTCTGTTTTTCCAAAATATAAAGTTTTACAGGAAGATATAAAAGATTTAGGAAAAAAGTTATTTTCTTCTAAAATTGATTTTAAAAAAATGGAAAAAGTTTATGAAAACTCTGGTGTAAAAACTAGATATCTCGTTGAAAATCTTAATTGGTATATGACTGAGCATAATTGGTCAGAAAGGAATTACTTATTTAAAAAAAATTGTCTTCAACTTTTGAAAAAGTCAGTAACAGAAACAATTGAAAAAACAAATACAAAACCAGAACAAATAGGGGGTATAATTTTTGTAAATAGTACTGGCATTTCAACCCCTACAATTGATGCAGAGATTTTTAATTTATTTAATTTTAGAAATGATCTTTTAAGATTGCCAATTTTTGGATATGGATGTGCCGGAGGAGTTTTGGGACTTAAAAGAGCTGTCGAAATTTTCAAGAGTTTAAGAAAGCCTATTCTTGTTTGTAATGTTGAGCTTTGTAGTCTCACTTTTAGACCTCAGATATTTAGTAAAGAAAATATTGTAAGTTCTGCATTATTTGGTGATGGCTCTATTTCTTATTTAGTCCAAGAGAATGGAAATTGTAAGATATTAGAAACGATGGAATATACCTGGAAAAATTCTCTTGAATTAATGGGCTGGAGTGTTGAAAACGACGGTTTATCGGTAATTTTTGATAAGGTTATTCCAAAATTTATAACTAAGAAATTACCAAATGTCTTAAAGGAATTTCCTTTAAATAAATTAGACGGTTATATACTTCATTCTGGTGGAATGAAGATTATCGAGGCTTATAAAGAAATTTTTTATAATAATAAAACAATTCAAGAGTCCCAGAAGATTTTGTCTGACTTTGGAAATGTTTCTTCTGTATCGGTCTTGCTTGTATTAAAAGAAATGATAAAAAAAAAATACAAAGGAGTTTATTTAATGGCGGCACTTGGTCCTGGTTTTACAGCAGGTTTAGCCGGAATAAAAATTAATTCAAATGATTGATACATTCTTAATGATTTATATAATTTTCTGTAGAATATTTGAACTTGTTTTGAGTAACAGAAATACTGCCAAACTAATCAAAGAGGGTGCTATTGAATGTTACAATTTTCATTATAACTTAATTGTGTTATTCCATGCCATCTTCATAATTTTCTTCTTTGTAAAATCTTTTCTAAATTCTAATTTAAATATTGAATATCTATTTATTTTTATGATTGTTCAGGTGTTTAGATATAAGGTAATATACGACCTTGGAACATTCTGGACAACTAGAATAATAGTAATTGAAAAACCATTAATTAAAACCTGGATTTTCCGGAATTTAAGACATCCAAATTATATTGTTGTTTTTTTAGAGGTAATACTCGTTTGTTTGTTTTTTGACGACATTATGTCCCTTATTTTTTTTACTTTAATTAATTTTATTTTAATTACTACAAGAATTTATTATGAGGAAAAAGCAAATAAATTCAGACAAAAACTTTGATTTTTTTAAAAAAAATTAGCTAAAAAAGTAAATTATAGAAAATTTTTGCCATTAATAAGTTATCGTTTATTATAAAAATAATGAGACTTCTAGTTTTTTCTGATTTAGACGGTACTTTTTTAGATCATAATAGTTATTCATTCGGCAATCTAAAAAGCTATCTAAGAGAAATAAAAAACAAAACTTTTTTGATTTTTAATACAAGTAAAACTTTCAGTGAAATATTATATTTAAATAGATCATTAGATCTAAATAACCCATTTATTGTAGAAAATGGTGCTTGTATTTTCTTTCCTTCTGGATATTTAGATTCACTAGAATTAAATAGTAATTATTTCAAACACCGTGGTTACCTTGGATATAAACTTGCTATTGATAATTTAGAGAAGTTCAATCAAGATCTTTATTTACTAAAAAAAAATTATAAGTTTCAATTTTACAATGAACTTAGTAATAGAAAGATTTCAGAAATTACAAATTTAAGCATTAATGAAGTCAAAAGAAGTAAAGAAAGATTGTTTACTAATCCTATTCGTTGGAATGATTCCATGGATAAAATTCCTAGTTTTAAATCTGATGTAATTTCTATATTTGGTGATTGCAGGATTTATGAAGGAGGAAGATTTATTCATATCTTAAAAAATTATGATAAAGGAAAAGCCTTGAGAAAATTTATAGAAATTATAAAACCTTCACTTAATTATAATTTTATTACTGTTTCACTTGGTGACAGTGAAAATGATATTTGTATGCTTGAATCCACAGATTATAGTTGTATTGTAAAAGCAGAGAAAAATAAAATTTCTCTAAAAAAAAAAAAACAATATTTATTTTAGTAAGACAAAAGCTCCCAATGGTTGGCAAGAGTCATTGGAAAATGTCTTTAGAATGGAGGATAAAAATATCTGATTTTTATCAAAATGGAATAGTTGCAACTTTGCATAATTTTTCTAATAGATCATACGATGAGTTAGAAAAAGATCTTTTGGAATTTTCCAAATTCAGGCCTATTACTTTGATTCTCCCCTCGCTTTATTCTGAGTTGGAAGGAAATGCACTTCCAAATATTATAAATGAAATTACAAAAATTAAATTTCTTAAGAATATTGTTATTGGATTAGATCAAGCAGATAAAAGTCAATTTGATAAAGCAAAGAATTTCTTCTCAAAACTCCCACAAAGACATGAAATATTATGGAATGATGGTCCCGGTTTGAAAAAATTAGATTTACAACTAGCTCAACAAAACTTAGCTCCTCAAGAAAGGGGTAAAGGAAGAAATGTATGGTACTGTATGGGATATATATTATCTTTAGGTGACTCTGAAGCAATAGCTCTTCACGATTGTGATATAATTACTTATAATCGTAATTTGTTAGCGAGGTTGGTTTATCCTGTTGCAAACCCAAGGTTTAATTTTGATTTTTGTAAAGGATATTATCCAAGAGTATCAAAAAAAAAAATTAGAGGAAGAGTGGCAAGGTTATTAGTAACTCCTCTATTAAGGGCTTTGGAAAAAACCATAGGATTTAAAGAATATATATCTTTTTTAGACTCCTTTAGATATCCCTTAGCAGGTGAATTTTCGTTTAGAAGGAGAGTCTTGAAAGATATTAGAATTCCATATGATTGGGGTTTAGAAATTGGTGTTCTCTCAGAAATGTATAGAAATTATGCTGGAAATAGGTTGTGCCAGGTTGATATTGCTGATAATTATGATCATAAACATCAAGATATTTCGTTAAAAGATTCTTCAAAAGGTCTTTCTAAAATGTCAGTTGACATTATAAAAGCTGTGATAAGGAAGTTAGCATCACAAGGAGAAACTTTTTCAATGTCCATCTTTAGATCTTTAAAAGCTACTTATTACAGGGAAGCACTAGATTTTGTTCAAATATACAAAAAAGACGCTTTGATGAATTCTTATGAAATTGATGTCCATGAAGAAGAAACTGCTGTTGAGTTGTTTGCAAAAAATATTATGATGGCAGGTCAAGTTTTTTTAGATTCACCAATGGAGTCCCCAAATATTCCAACATGGAGTAGGATTGATACAGCTATTCCTAATTTTTTAGATGAACTACGAGAAACTGTAAAAAAAGATAATAAGGTTTAATTTTTACTAATGAATCAATTAAATCGTAAAACTCTATTTAATTATCTAAGTTTAATTTATAAAAATTATAATCCTAGCGAAATTAATAGGTTATATAATGAAATTCATAAAATATTTCCTTCTAAATTTAATAAAAAATCAGGTACTCAACTCTGGGATGAAAAAGATTGCTTTTTAATTACTTATGCTGATTCAATAAGAAATAATGAGGAAAATAATTTCACAACACTTGGACTTTTTCTTAATAAATATTGTAAAGATTTTTCTTTTATTCATATACTTCCTTTTTATCCATATTCTTCAGATGATGGTTTTGCTGTTATTGATTACGAGAAAATTCGAGAAGATCACGGAGACTGGAAAGATTTTTTAAAATTATCAAAAAACTTTAAAATTATGTGTGATTTAGTAATTAATCACTGTTCATCAAAAAATAAATTATTTAAAAATTTTTTAAATTGTTTGGAACCTGGTTTGGATTTTTTTATTTCAAGTGATAGAAACTTTAATAATTTTACAAAAGTAGTTAGACCTAGAAGTAGCAAATTATCTAAAAAAGTGAAAATTAATGGGATGGATAGGTTTGTTTGGTGTACTTTTAGTCATGATCAAATAGATTTTAATTTTAAGAACCCCAATGTACTCCTATATTTCTTAAAAATTATTAAACTTTATCTTGATAAGGGCTCTAAAGCAATTCGTTTAGATGCAGTTGCATTTCTTTGGAAGCAAATTGGAACGAAATGTATTAATTTACCAGAAACTCATTTAATAATTAGATTAATAAGATTGCTTGTAGAAAATTATTCGAGAGGAAGTTTAATTATTACGGAGACTAATATTCCTAATAACGAAAATTTAAGTTATTTTGGGAACAATAATGAAGCTCACTGTATATATAATTTTTCATTAGCGCCATTAGTTATTCATGCAATTGTATCAGAAAATAGTTTTTTTTTAAAACAATGGTCAAGGAGTATGCCGCCAGCTCAATTTGGAAATGCGTATCTTAATTTTTTGTCAACTCATGACGGAATCGGTATGCGACCATTAGAAGGTATTTTACCTGACAATGAATTAAAAAAATTTATTAAAACTCTTCAAAACTCTGGTGCTTATTTAACGCACAGAATCTCTCAAAAAAGAAAGACAGTTTATGAAGTTAATACAACCTTGTTAGATGCTTTTAAGAAAACATATAAAGGTAAAGATAATTTGAAGATTAAGCGCTTTATTTTAGCTCATGAAATATTGCTTTCAATGGAAGGTATTCCAGCAATTTATATTCAAAACCTTCTTGGTTCAGAAAATGATATAAAAAAATTAAAAAAAACAAATGCATATAGATCAATAAATAGGAAAAATTGGGATTTTTTTAAATTATGTGGGCTATTAGAAAAAAGTTCTTCTATGAATAAAAGTATTTATTCTTCAATTATTAAATTGATAAGATTAAGAAAAAAACAGCCAGCATTTCATCCTAATGCCACACAATTTACTCTCCAATTACAGAATTATTTTTTTGGTGTATGGAGGCAAAGTATTGATAGAAGTCAGAGTATTTTTTGCATAAGTAATTTATCTAAACAAAAGAAAGAGGTCTCACTTCTTGATATAAATTTGATTTCTACCGATAAATGGCATGATATTTTAACTAGCAAATGCATAAAAGATCTTTCAGGTAAAAAAATATTACAGCCCTATCAAAGCATTTGGCTCACTAATAAAAAGTTATAACCTCAAATTGAAATCCACCTCTTAAGATTTTGTTTTGAAGGAAAAATATCAGGATGAATAATTTCTGCTAAAATCTTTGTGCTTTCAAGAAGATCAGGCCCTGGTCTATTAAAGTATTTATTACCATCAACAATAAATGCTTTTTTATTTTTTAAAATAGATGAATAATCAATATTTGCTCTTAAAATTTCTTTTTTTGATCTTTCAATATTAAAACCGCAAGGCATAAAAATTATAATATCGACTTTTTCAAAATTGATTTCATCAGATTTAATAAAATTAGAATTTTTTCCTGATTCTGTAAATATACTTTTGCCTCCAGCAAACTCTACCATTTGAGGGATCCAATTTCCTGCTGTCATCATTGGCTCAATCCATTCAATACAAAGGATATTTTTAATCTTGGAATTTAAAGTTTTGGCTTTAATTTCATTAACTTCATTTTTGATATTGTTAACCAAAGAATTTGATTTTTCCTTCCTATTAAGTTTTTTTCCAATATTTATTATGTCTTGAAGTACTTCCTCAAATGTATTTGGCTTTAAATCAATAAGAAGTGGCTTTTTATTTATAAATTTTTCCAAACATTCTTCTACATCTTTTAGAGAAACTGCACAAACAGAACATTGTGATTGTGTTATAATTACATCTGGATTTAATTTTTTAAGCAAAGAAGATTTAACTTCATAAACGGATAGACTCTTTTCTAATATCTTTTTTATGTCTTTGTCGATTTTTAATGATGATTGTTCTAATTTAATTTTACTATCTGTGAGTTTTGGAAGTTCTAAAATTTCTTTAGGATAATCACATTCATGAGAAACCCCAACCAAATTTTTTGATAGATTAAGTGCAGCAATAATTTCAGTGGCACTTGGTATAAGACTTATAATTTTCATTAAACTTTTTTGAATATTTAAATGTATTAATAATTTAAGGTTTTTGAAATTTTATCTTTTGATTAATAGTTAATTATTCAAATAGAAACATATAACTGTATGCAACTATTATAGCTGGGATTCCACTGTAGAGTGTCGCATATATGGCTGCTCTAGGAGCTAATGCTATTGCTGGGAATAGTGCATCTCCATCATTTGAAATTGCATTGCCAATTTCAGCAGAGAAGGGGATGAAACCGTTAAGATAAAATGTTGTAATTACAATTTGTGGTCCACATCCTGGAATAAAACCAAAAAGAATTGATATTAGTGGTACCAGTATAATCCAAGTGTCAAAAAAAACTTTTAGATCTATTCCAGTTATGTAAATTGCGAACTCGTATAATAGGAACCCACAAACTACCCAAGTAGTTACAAAATTTGTAGTATCAATTACTCTTGATAGATATGATCGTGTTTTTTCAGTTGAACATTGAAAATCGCTAAGTGGGTTTAAAGTCCACATAAAAATTGAAATAATTGCTCCAACTGAACCTATTGATTCGACAAGATTAAATTTTTTAAAAATAATTAGATTTTCTAGGTTTGCCTGAAAAGCAACTAATATTCCTATAAAAAATCCGGGAATAAATATTGCTAACCATAGTAAATTAAATCTTGAGACAAAAGTTTTTTCAATTTTTTCGAACTCTACCTTGAAGTTTTCTTTGATTTTCAGATAGTTTTCATTGTGAAAGAAATCCACAATGTAACCAGTTATCATTCCTGTTGTGCTTGCTATAATAAAAACTATTATTCCTGTTGATGGTTCTTTTGAAAGCAAAAGAAAAGCAGCATCTCCCATGGTAGAGGTTAAAACAGCAACTAAAGATCCAAAACTAATTCTTCCTTGAATAAATTGAGTTACAACGATTATTGCACCTCCACAACCAGGTAGTGCCCCTAATAAAGTTGAAATGGGCACATGTACTTTTTTTGTTTTTTTTAGAAAATCTTCAATATTAAATTTTGTTAATGAATCTATTCCTATGAAAATAAAAAGAGTAAAGCCAACAAATATGGAGACTTGTATATAAGCATCAACTAAAACGCTTCTCACAATCATTCCTATATCATTTGACTGAAAGGCCAAAGATAGTATAAGAAACCCAAGAAGACATTTTTTAATCAGTCTTCCATCATTGGCAACAAAAATTGCCTTGTTACTTCTTATAACTGCTAATATCGCGTTCATAATTTAATTAAAATTATAATATTACTAATTTTTTTTATTAATTCAATTAACTAATTAAGAATGATTCTAAAATAAAAATTTCGATTTTTGAAATTTATAAATTAAATAATTTAGGAATTCCAAGATTTACTATCTGATTTTTTAATTATTTTATGTTCTTCTTGGTCTTTCCCTTTTTTCCAATAACTCGAAATGTAAATAAATTCCTTTTCTATTTTTTTTTCTTTATGAAAAAAATTTCTAAGTTTTTTCATGTTAGAAAACTCACACGCAACCCAAATAAAAGGATTTCCTTTGAGCCATTTTAGAGATAATACTTTATTATATAATTTTAAACTTTCTCTTTTTTCTTCATTATTAATTACCCAATATAATAAATAGTTATCCGGTTTATTAATTTTTATTTGATCTTCTTTTGAATTTACTTCGATCACTATAATTCCTTTGGTTTTTTTATCTATAATCTCTAAATTTGCTGAAATTGCTGGTAAGGATGACATATCTCCGATAAAAAAAAACCAATCTGAATTTTCCCTTAAATTTGGTCTAGCCCCAGGTCCAGAAACTGTGATAGTATCCCCAATGTTAGCTTTAGATGCCCATAATGAAGCTATACCTTCGTTTGAATTATGTATTATAAAATCAATATCAATCTCTAGATTTTTTTCTCTAAACTCTCTAATTGTATATGGTCTGACTAATTTATTCTTTTTTTGAGGGTTTTTATCTGAGAATAATAACTTTACATACCCTCCTTTTTCGTTATTTGAAAAATCAAGAAAATCTTCTGAAAAGAAAGTTATTCTTTTTACATTTTTACTTAAAGTTTTCGTTCTTAAAACTTTTAATTCTCTTTCTCTTTTAAAATCAGGCATTTTTTTATTAATAGTATAAATTAAGACAGATTTAGCAAATCAAGTTTTTATTTTATACCCAGTTTTAAAAATTATTGTAATTGATAGCATGCAAAAACTAAGAAATAAAAAAATTGCAAAAATTGAAATTGTTATATTTACATCCGAATTCCCAAAGAAACTCCATCTAAATGCACTAACAAGATAAACTATGGGATTAAAATAAGATATTTTTTGCCAAAATTCTGGAAGCATATTTATAGAATAGAAACTCCCACCTAAAAATGTTAGTGGAGTTATGATAAATGAAGGTACAAGTTGAATTTTTTGAAAATCATCTGCCCAAATTCCAATTATAAATCCAAAGAGGCTGAATGAGATACTTATTAAAATTAAAAGAAGAATCATCCAGATTGGATGTAAAATATTTAATTCAATGAAGAATGAAGAAGTCACTAGTATTATTATTCCAACCAAAATTGATTTACAAGCAGCTGCAAGCACATATCCGCACGTAATCTCAAATGGTGAAATAGGGGCTGATAAAATTTCGTAGATTGTCCCGCTAAATCTAGGAAAATAGATTCCAAATGAAGAATTTGAAACACTTTGGTTTAAAATTGTTAACATTACCAAGCCAGGAACTAAAAAAGATGAATAACTTAATCCATCAATATTTTCTATCCTTGAACCAATGGCAGATCCAAAAACAATAAAATATAAAACTGTTGATAAAACAGGAGAAGCTATACTTTGAGTTAAAGTCCGAAATGTTCTAGACATCTCAAAGTTAAATATAGCCAGAATTCCTCTAATATTCATTTTCGAACTAAATTTAAAAAAATTTCTTCAAGGCTACTTTTTTCTACTTCTATATCATCAAATTTTATAGCGTTTTTCTTTAAATGATATAATAATTCTGAAGCATAACTTTTATGTCTGGTGGAATTATAAGTAAATATTAATTTATTACCATTTTTTATAAAGTTGTATTTTTGTTTAATAGTATCAATTTTTTTATCTAATTTTGTTAATGTAACTATTAACTTTTTATTACCAAGTTTTTCTAAAATAATTTTCTTATTTTCGTTAATTATAATTTTTCCATTATTAATAACACAAATTCTATCTGCAATATTCTCTGCTTCTTGTATATAATGTGTAGTTAAAAAAATAGTTACCCCTTGTTTTTTTAATTTATTTAAATAATCCCATAATGTTTTTCTTAGATTTACATCTACTCCTGCTGTTGGTTCATCTAAAAAAAGGACTCTTGGTTCATGTGATAGAGCTTTTGCTATCATTACTCGTCTTTTCATTCCACCAGAAAGAGTTCTAATTTGACTATCCTTTTTTGTATTTAGGTCTAAGCTTTTTAAAATTGATTCTAAATATTCTTTCGAAGGAGGCTTATTGAACAAACCTCTACTAAATTTTAAAGTATTTATAACCCTTTCAAATGAATCAGTAGCTATTTCCTGAGGAACTAATCCTATCATAGACCTTGTTTGTTTATAATCATTTATGTTATCTTTACCGAAAACTTTTATATTCCCGTCACTTTTTTTCGTAATTCCGCATATGATGTTAATTAATGTTGATTTACCTGCACCATTAGGTCCAAGTAGTGCAAAAATTTCACCTTTTTTTACTGAAAAATTTATATTTTCAAGTGCTTTGAAACCGTTATCGTAGTACTTATTTAAATTTGTAATTTCTATTGCATTCATTCTAAATTTATATTTTTATAAAACATTTATTAATCATACTATTACTATTAAAATCAATTTATTTATTGAAACTGGGTTTTAGTGGGAATTTAATTACAAATGATTAATTTAAAAAAAAATCGAATTCATAATTTTAAGATTTTTCAACTATAAATGATCTTTCACCTTCATAAATTTCAACTTTAATATTGGGATTTGATTTCATATTTTTGATATATATTTCTTTGGATTTTTCAGCTGATTCGCTTGAATCAAATTTATTTACAGCTATAGAGTGAAGGTCGGAAATTTTAATAATCTCAATAGATAAAACACCCGGAAGGTTATTGATCATTTCATGTTTAGCTAAGGCGTGCATAGCATCGGCTTCAATCTTTGATGAGAACTTAATATTAACAACTCTTACAAACACTTTTAATGAACTCAAACTAATTTGATAGCAAGAAAAGTTGTTACTAAAGTGTATGCCAGCAAACTTAAAATTATAAGAACAACTTGATTAGCTTTAAAATAATTCTCTTTAGTAAGTTCTTTGACTTGATAAAGAAGATTCGGCCATGTATATGACACAAAGTCACCTTGTGACATAATATTTATCAACTTTCCAGATTTATCAACAACAGGGACATGTCTAAATCTCTCATTTGACATTTGCCTAAGCCATGTAACCATCTCATCATCTTTATCTGCAACCTTTACAGGTGTTGTCATGATTTGTGATAATTTTGTAGTTTTAGGATTCATTGAGTTAAATAGTAGCTTTTTCATTAAATCTCTTTCTGTAACAATGCCTTTAACTTTATGTTGCTTATCGACAATAACTACTGAACCAAAGTTTTCTTTTGACATTGCTTTTACAGCAATTATGACCTTTTCATTTTCTTGGAAAGTAACCGGTGGTTTTTTACTTTTGAATTCTGGTCTTTCTGAAATTTTCATACATCCTCCTTATTAAATATTATATATGGTTACGTATTATCAAAATTAAATAGAATATGCAATTTGATCCTTTTCCTTTTAAAAATAAGCATTGAAATTATTTTAAGATTACAAATTTAAGTCTAATAAGATTGTACTAATTGTCCCTATAATTAATATTGTAACAAATGATAATGCAAAAAAAAATCAAAATCCCTAATCACTTAATTCCTTATTTTAGAACGAACCACGCTGGTGAAACAGGCGCAGTTTATATATATAAAGCTATCTTATTAGTTTCAAAGGATAATAATATAATCAATTTTGCTAAAGATCATTTGAACACAGAATCTGAACATCTTAGTCAAATAGAAAATATTTTAGAAAAAAAACATAGAAGTAGATTGATTTTTATTTGGAAGATAGCTGGCTTTTTTACAGGTTTGATTCCTTCATTACTTTCTAAAAGATTTATTTTTTCTACAATTTTTTATGTTGAAAGTTTCGTTGAAAACCATTACCAAGAGCAAATTGATATGCTAAATTATGGATCAAGCAATGTTAAATTAAAAAATTTTTTGAAGAAACTTCAAGATGATGAGGTTTCCCATAAAAATGAGGCTTTTCTTGAGGCGTCTAATTTTTCATATATTCATAGGATTTGGGGGAAAATAGTGGCAAATGGTTCAGCATTTGCTGTAAAGATTTCAATGTACATTTAGTTTTAATATTATTTTTTTGTAAAAATTTTTTTTTTTCTGGTAGGAAAACAAGTCTTACAAATTATACATTCAAGTCCAAAACATTCTCTAGCTTGACAAAATTCTCTTCCATAAAAAATTATTTGGAGATGTAATTTGTTCCAATTATTTTTTGGAAATAAATTTTTTAAGTCTTTCTCTGTCTGAACTACATTTTTTCCTTTAGTTAAATTCCATCTCTGAGCCAATCTATGGATATGTGTATCAACTGGAAATGCAGGCTGACCGAATCCCTGTGACATCACTACACTTGCAGTTTTATGCCCAACACCAGGTAGTTTTTCTAATTCAAGAAAACTTTTTGGAATTTTACCATTATATTTTTCAATTATAATCTTTGATAGATTTACAATTGCCTTAGACTTTTTCGGTGCTAGCCCACAGGGTCTAATTATATTGTAAACAGTTTCATATGTTTGTTTGGACATTGATAAAGGATTATTTGCGAGTTTAAATAATAAGGGTGTAACTTTATTTACTCTTTCGTCAGTACATTGGGCACTTAAAAGTACAGCTATTAATAATTCATAATTATTTCTATGATTAAGAGGAATTGGTGTTTTTGGGTACAATTCATCCAATTTTTTAACTATAAAATCAACTCTTTCATTTTTATTCATTTTACATATTTGGCAAGATTTTTTATAAATTTTTTACAATATAAATTCATCATTTCTATTTCATTAGTATAATTTTCTTTTATAGCTTTTTTAATATTTTGCCCATAAAGATTTTTAAGTTTTTTTTTAAAATCAACATCTTCACTCCATTTAATTATTGTTTCTAGGTCAACTTCTATATGAAATTGTATTCCATAAGCGTGCTTACCATATCTAAAAATCTGATTTTTTGTGTTAGATGTTTCTGCTAAAACATTTATTTCTTTGCTATTAATTTTTGAGACCTCATAGTTATGCCACTGAAAAACATAAAACTCCTTAGGAAGAAAATTAATAAACAAGTCGGTCGCAATTATTTTTTTACAGAATACTTTAAAAAACCCAATCTCTGGCTTTTTTGATTTGACAACCTTTCCACCTAAAACTTCACCTAATAATTGACATCCAAGGCATATTCCAATGAAAGGTTTTTTTAATTCTACAACAAATTTTTTAATTGCTTTTTTTTCTTCAATTAACCAAGGATGTTTCTCTTCCATCCAAACGTTCATTGGACCACCTAAGACTATCATTAAACAAAATTGATCTAAATTTTTTGGTATTTTTTCATTTTTATAAAATTTTACTTTAGTTATAGAAAAGTTTAAAGAGTGCAGATATTCCTCAATTTTTTCTAAATCTTCAGTTTCAGTATGTTGAAAAGAAATTACTTTAAATTTATTCATAAATTATTTTAATTAATTAAATTAAAATAAACATTTAAAAACATTACGTTTTAAAATAAAATTAAGTTATGAAATTTTTTATTTTTTCTGTTTTTTTTCTATCTTTCTTAAATTCTAATAGTGTTTATTCAACTTCAACAACATTTGAACAAAATCTAATTTTTAATGAAAAAGCAGATTTTTCATCCTTGAATTCATCTCCATCTACTCAGAATATTCATTCATTTGCAATAGTAGGCTCTGTAGGTATATTCGGGAAAAAACTTTATGATTATGGTTATTTTTCACCATTTGGACTTATTCCAGAAAATATAAGGAGTTTGTCTCCACTAGCATATCAAAATAAAACTAGATCTTCTAATAGATCACCTTTTAAAAATTTTTGTAACGGGTATTATGATGAAAGGTCTACTTTTGATTATAGGGTCTCTAAAAATGAAAATTATGAAATATGTTACAATTCTCAAAATTCTAATAGTTTTTCCTCTAATGAAAAGTTAATCAATCGGTATATAAAATAATAATAATTATATTTAATAACTCACAGAATTTAAAAATTTCTTGAGTTCCAACGTTTTTTTTCCTATAAATTACATGAAATTAATAGACTATGACTGAAATTCTTGAAATAAGAGATGGATGCAAAACACCATTAGAGTTACTTGAAAGCAAAGCATTTAGTAAGTTTCTAGTGCTTTATAAAAAGCAATTTACCACTGAATTGAAATCCAGAGAAAAAAGTGAACAAAAAGAAGAAGTTCTTCATAAAAAAGATTTTGTTGAAGAGATTTTACCCGATGTTTTTGTAGAAATATTATTATGCGATGAAGAAATTGAAGATAAAAAATTAATTAAATATAAAGAATACGTTAGATTTATTGAAGGTTTATTTCATTATTTTAGAAAAAAATCTTATAAAAGACTTATAAAGCTCCATAATGATATACTTACATCAAATGAGAAAGCTGAGTCAATAAAAGATAGAATTAGCAAAAGAGCTTACAAACTTAATGATTTAATTTTAGAAACAAGACGAATTTTGTTATCAAAAGTTGACTTTGGGATTGGTGTAAGAAGAAGTCAAGGTCTAGAGTGTCTTCCAAATGTTACTTGTGGAGAAATTTCGGGAAATAGCATCGATTTACCCAATTCGTATTCAAAATTAAATGAAGTTCCCCTAACAACTCACGCTGATATGGTGACGGGTATTCATTATACAACACATGCGAATAAGAGAGCATTTCCATTCTTTGCACTTCAACATAATCCATTTAAAAATGATAAATTTAACTCTAAGGATTACGTAGCTATACCTTTTGAGGTGGGGCAATGGAATATTATTGCATATATTCATAAGTCACGAGGTTGTATTGAATTAGAGCCAGGACTGTTAAATTTATTTCCATTTTCAAAAGTTAGAAAATTATCAGGCAAGAAGCCTGACGGCATCTTCATTTTCGGATGTCCTCATTCGTCAATGGATGATCTTGGTTATTTTCATGATACAGAAAATAATTTACTTGTAGGGTTAATTCCAAACATTGATGATTGTAAGTATTTTGGCTACGGAAAGAAACCTATTCTGACTTTGCATAATGTTCTTTGTATCTTAAATGATCACCTACCACTTCATTGCGGATGTACAAGGTATATTGTTAGATTTGATTCAAAAACAGATGAACCATACATCGCCGATTCCTTTATAAAGGCTGATGATATGGGTAGAGCATCTTTATTAAATGGAAATAGTGATGGTGTGAAAAATCCAAAAACGGATGTGCCATATTTTTTTGGAACAGAAACAGGAGCTTTTGCTTGCTTAGACGGTTTTAGTGAACATACAAAAATGCAGATGGAAGGAAGAGAAATTGGTTATAACAAACATGCTGGAACTAATGCCAGACAAATTGTACCAGTTACAGACTATACTGAAGTTTCAACTGGATCGGAACTAGATATATTATTGTATTTAAATAATTATGATTTAATTGAACCTGGAAAATCCTGTATGGACGTTGATATGGATGTTGATGATGCTTTAGAGCATTTTAGAAAAGGTGCGCGAGTTGCAGCAGGGAGTACGCAGACCCACAGAGGAAAGGTTGAAATTAGTTATTGGGCAAATCCTTTTCCATTACTTAAAGATGAGGACTGGAATGACCTACCCGAACATATTGATTTATCAGAAAAGTTTAAAAATATAGAAAAAAAATTTTTTAATATAATTAAAAAAAGAGTAAGCTCTGGGAAAATGAAAATTGGAGTTGCACATAGTATGCTTATGGCAGGGGTTTACGCTGAAAATACAGATGAAAGACTAAATAAATGCGGATTTTACAATCGAGACTTAGTTGAACATGAGGGGCCTGAAAGAGCTGCAAAGGATATGATAACACTTATAAAAGAAACTGCTATAGAAAAGAAAAAGAATCTCTCTGGAAATGTTGATGAGGTAGATATAACAGTTGCAACCGTCGGTGATAGTAGAACAGGAAAATCAGAAATGTCCGAGAAAATGGAAGAGGTTTTAAGTACACGCGGTGTAAATTAAGGATTTATTAACAAATCTTAATCCTAAGGTAAGTGGATCTAAATTTTTAATTTTATTTTTTGACCATTATTTTTCTTATTTTACAATTTTCCTTGAATCATGACCACAAATAATGAAGAATGTCTTTGATTTTACGTTTTTAATAAAATTAAAATGTTAAAGGATTTATGGTTAGGAAAATAAAGATTGAGGCTGTTATCGAGGTTGGAGACGACGTTCATGTTGACGATGCTCTTTTAAAGAGAACCATAAACTCACTTGGTGATGTGCAGTCTTGTGAAGTAGATAACAATTTTGATGAGAACGCTCCAACTGAAAAACCACCTGTTACTTCAACTGCGGATAAGTCAGTATCAGAAATTGATCATTTTATTAATGATGCTAATAAAATTTACTTTGGTACATTATCAATTGATGAGAGAAAATTTGTTGCAGCTTCAATCTTACATTCTGCAAGTATAGCAAAAATTAAAGATGATTCAGGTTATAAAACAAAATTAAATAAAACTTTCTTGGAAAAGTTTGATTTAGACCCAAATTACACTGAACAGTTGTTGAATCAAGATAAAGACGAATCAGTTTTAGGAACTCTTAAAGATAAATTTTTAGAAGGAGATTTAATTCAAATGTATACATATCTCTGGGAAAAAATTTTATCAAAAGGAGAAGAAGAGGATGATTTTGAGATTCAATTAATTGAAAGTAGTGCAGAAAAATTTGGATTAGAAAAGCCGAGTATCAATGATACGAAAAAAACAGGAAATGAAAGATCAAAAATAACTAAAGCAATCCACTCCATAGAGTCAGGGAAAGTCGCTTACAATAAGCTTAAAGCTTTTGAAAAAACTGTTTTACTTTGTTTGATGTTAACTGAATGTGTCACAATTAATGGAAAAATATCTCCAGAAGATTTGAAAGTTCTGAGAAACATCTTTAATGACCAGTTTAATATTAATAGCAATGTGATGACAGTGATAATTGAGAAGAAACTAAATTATTCAATAACTAAAAAAGTTGAACAAGTTGAGGTTTATAGAGAAAAATACGAGCTTGTTGAATTCTTATGGGAGAAAATATTATCAAGTGAGCCTGGCATTGACGATGCTGAAATGACATTAGTTAGAAAGTGGATAAGAAGACTAGATATCTCAGATGTTGAGTCCGATGGTGCTAGAAAAGATGTGGAAGCAAATCTTAATCCCCAATAACTTAGTTGTTAAGAACTGAAGAAAATTTTTGATTTATTGATTGAGATAGTATCTGTATTAGACATTATAGAGTTTCTTCTTTCTAATATTTCCTTTTTATTATTAATAAGAGAATTAGAATTTTCTTTTGATTTGTTTAATAATTTATGAAGTTCTTCATGATTAATTTTTTCATTATTTTCTAAATTTTCAATTTTATCAGTATTTTTTTTAATAATTGAATTGTTATTTTCTTCATTGATTTTTGAAATATCAATTTTTTTTTTTAATAATTTTTCATTATGTTCAAGTTGATTTTCATTAAAAGATACAATTGATTCGTTAGCTTGCATGATTTTTTTGTTGATTTCTATTAGTTTTGAATTGATTTCAGCCATTTCCTTGCTAATCGCCAAATTTGCTGAATTAAGATTTGATTGATGTTCTAAAAAGTCTAAGTTAGCTTTATTTTTTTCTGCATCAACAAATTTTTTTTCAACTTCATTGTTTATTTTAATTTTTGAGAGAATGGAATTTCTATTTTTAAAAATTTCTTCGGTATTGGTAATTGCAAGTCTATTATTCCCAGAAAAAGCTGATGTATAATTACTTAAAATCATTGATCTATTTTCTTCGATCATTTGTCTTGATTGAAATATAAGACTGCTATTTGACTTTATCTCTGAATCAATTTGAAACACCTTTTTTAAAGTATTTTTTTCATTTTTAATGTTTTCTTCCATTGCTCACCTTTCCTATCACAAAATTACAATTCATTGATGATAAAAATATATCATTATTTAATTATCAATTGAATTTTAAAATCAATTAAATTAGGTTATTCAATTATTTATTATTGTTATAAAAAATAGGATTAACAAAAAAACTAAAATAAAAATAAAAATTTTCTGATCTCGGTCAGTATTATTGATGTGTTTAAATTTCTTATAAAATTTCATTTCTTCAGTTAAAAACTCTTCTAGATCTGGGAATTGTTTAAAAAAAGTTTTTATTATTCTTTTTTCACTTTTTGAGCCAATAACCTTTATCAATTTATTTAAATAAATGGCATTTTTCCTAAAGTTATTCTCAATAAGAATTTTTGAAAATGTCTTGATCTCATGGGATGTTCCAAATTTTCTCTCTAAAAATGCATTAATAAATTTGTTTTTAATATTTTCATACTTATAAAATTCTTTGGTTTCTAATAAATAAAATTGGAATTGAAGACCTAATTTTTGGCTATATTTTGATAAAATATTTTTATTTTGCTCAAGTTCAGGATAAACAAGCAGTGCAATTTCCCAATCTTCATCTATAAATTTACTATTAAATATATCTTTATCCTCAAATTCTTCATCAGAGTAATCAAAAGATTTTTCAATTTGATATTTTTTTAATTTTTTATCATAAATTTCTTTTTTTTTGGTAACACTCAAAATTTCATATGCCTCATTAATTTCCGAGATCTTTCTATTAAGTGATTTTTTGTCACCATGAAAAACATCAGGGTGATATATTTTTACAAGTGCCTTATAAGCAGCTTCGATAAGTTGTTTTTCTGGATTTGATTCAAAGGAAAGTCCAAGTATATGATAATAATTTTTCATATAAAATATTACATAATCTCCTTTTCTAATAAAACATGAAAACTTACATCATAACAAGCTTTAGTCTAAATAATTAATATCGAGAAATTTTTATGAAATAAAAAAATAAAGTTATTTTAACAAATAATCATTTTGTTAAAATTAACTAAGGAAACCTTCTTTTTCAAATTTTTTGTAGTTTTCATGACCTAGAATACTTTTTATTTTTCTTAGAGTCATTTCAACAATAAGAGTTTCATATTCTTCGAACATATTTTGACAATTTTTTGAAGTTTTTCTGGCTATTGCATGATCAATGAACTCATTTTCTACAGCATGTTTTGATCTTATAACTGGATCCATTTTTGCTTTCGTACATTTTGAAATAATTTTATTTTTTTTTGACTCAATTTCGTCTACCAAAGCCATTAGTTGATTATATGAGAAATCAGGTTGAATCACTTCTATGAACTGTCCGTTTTTTTTAAAATGCAAACCTAGGTTTGCTAGTTCTTCTTCTACGGAGGCAAAATATTCTTCATTATAAATTAATACTTTAACTTTTTTATTCGCTATGTCTTTGGAAATGTTACTTATTTCGCTAATCCATCTAGTTCTTTTATTTATTTCGACTCTTATTGCTTTAATCTGTTTCAATACAATATCTATCCTGTGGATACCTGTTATAGTGTTTTTATACTCATCCACTAAATTATCCAAAAGATTCTTTGCTTGAATGGAATAATTTTCATCCACTTAAATCAAACCCCCTCCAATCTATATTATAATATTAATTTATTTAAATTTCTACTAATGCCTATCAAAATTAGTCAATTATTATAGTTCCTATCATACCCATTTCTGCATGTGTTTTTTTTGCTATTTCATCTTTAACCAAACATTCTAAATCATTGAATTTTCCTGATTTAATTGGAATAAACCACCATTCTACAATATTTTTTGGAAAAACTTCTATCTCAAAAATATTACCCTTGATCTCTGAAATCTTTTCACCTTTTTTAAGAACTTGAACTTTTCTTGTAAAAATTGATTTGGAAAATTTGCTCGATGAAAAATAGTGTTTTGAATCACTATTATTTATTATTTTTAATTTGTAGAGTTTTCCAGTACTAAAATGAAGAACGTTAGGTTCAAAATAATGATTTTCTCCAGTTTGACCACTTAAAATTACTGACTTTTCAATAGGAGGTTGTCTAGTTAAATCACCCATTTTTTCAGAGTAAGAATAATTTGATATAAAAATAGAAAAAAAAACTAATTTTTTTAAAAAACAAAGACTCTTCTTAATCATTTTTCAACACCTTATCTAGCATTTGATTAATTAATGGAACAAAAATAATTATACAAAAGAAAACAACAGGCCAAGCTATTATAAATCTTTCCCACCACTTAATTAAAAAATCATAATTAAAACCTATCTTTAGAAAAACTATGAACCCTGACACAAATGTGCTAGTACAAAAAGACATAATCGAAGCAAAGATAACTAAACGTCTAGTTTTTATTTTTGAAAAATCACTCATAAATTATTATTGAAAGTAATAAATTAAATAATAATAATATAGTTTAATTTGTCGCTTTACATTCAAAAAAAATATATTAAATATGATGCTAATTCATATTTCTAAGAAATTTATCAATATTATTCTTGAATTTGAAAAAACCAGATTTCGCATGTGGCCAACATTCAAGATCAAATGAATCATGCAGATATTTGATATCTAAATTAAATTCAGAACACATTTTATTTATTCTATCTTTCTCATATCCAACACAGGGATAATGAGTATAAATAATATTTAAACGTTCACCTACCAACTTCTTTAAATCATTTTCGCTTGATATTTTAATGAGATTTATCCCATTATTTTCTAGCCATCTAAGGTAATGATTCAAAGCACTTTTCTCAAAATTAATTTTTGTTTTACTATCTAACTTATTTTTATGTGATTCTAAATAAATAACCTGACTTTTATTTAACATGTCAATTATTTCTTTTTTGTATATTAAATTATTAGGACTTATGAGATAAAATTTAATTTGATCATTTATAACATTTAAGAAGTTTGGTTTCTCATATGCAAAAGATTCGTGCGTAGGTGCAGAAATTTTTTCTTTAAGTTGAGATTTATTTTTAAATGAAAAATTTGAAAATTTTTCTATATTATCTTGTCTTGCCAAATAAAATTTACCCGGAGTATGTAAGCCCGCTACCCATCTCCAGGAAAGTGTATTTGATGCAGCATCCGCATCTAGTAAATTCCTATAGAAAAAATCAGATCCTAATTGCCATGGTAAATTTAAAGTAAAAATCCAAATACTCGCAAACCACATTCTTGCATGATTATGAAGATAACCAAATTCTATAAGTTCGTTAACCCAACTATCAAAGCATTGTATACCAGTTTGACCATTTATCGCTTTAATATAGTCCTTGTGAAAATTTTCTCTTGTCAAGTTACAGTGATATTTTTTTAATTCTTTTACATAGTTATCCCAAACACATGGCCTCCCTTCCAGCCATCCTTTCCAATATACTCTCCAAAATATTTCTTGAATAAATTTATCAATTTGTGTCCTAGTAAAATTTTTCAAGCATGAAAGTATAATATCTTTCTCGTGTATGATTCTTCTCTTAATAAAGGGTGAAAGTTTTGATACATTATTTCTGTTATGGGGACCATGATCGAAGTTTCTAGTTTTAGAATATGTAGTTAAACCATTGTTAATGAAATCGCTCAGGATTTTTTTTGCGTTTGTAAAGTTGGGTTCAGGGAACATCAATTTTAAAGGCAGTTAAAACTGCCTTTAATTTAATTAGATTTTGCTTCTTTGGATTCTTCTGAAGAAGTGTCTGTGGTTTCTTTAATTTCTTTATGACCACCACTGCAATGGTTGGCATTAGAATGATCAGCAAATAAGAAAAACGAAAGAATGAAAGAAAGCGCAATAAATATTTTATTCATTATTATCTCCTTGTTTAATAATAGCTGGTATATTAAAAAATAATATCAAGTTATTTTGTTGAGGCAGATTTATTTTTTTTTAATTGCATTTTTTTGAAAGTGTTTACAACCTTTTCTTTGTTAACGAGCATGCCAACTGTTGCTCCTGTAATAAAGGCTCCGGCTGCAAGTGCTCCAGTTAAAAATGCAGATTTTATAGCAAAACTTACAAGTTTCATACTTAATCCTTAATGTTAATCATAAATAATATTATTTCCTTTATGATTCAAGAATTATTATTAATCTTTATAAAAAATGAAGCAAATATTTCTTTTTAAATATTATAATATTTTATTGCAAGATACTTATAACAGAACATTGAAAAAAAATGGTTTTACACCCTTAGGTGTTTGTTGGAACAATACAACTTCACAATATAACAGGTTTAAAATTCTTGTTAAATTATTGAGTATGTTTTCATCAAAGACACTAAAGTTAGCAGATATAGGTTGTGGTTATGGAGAGTTTTTAGTTTTTCTAAAAAAAGAAAATTTAAATTTCTTATATGACGGGTATGATATAAACAAAATGATGATTGAATTTTGTAAAAAAAAATTTGATCATCAAAACTTTTTTATAAACAATTCCCCTGTATATGGATGTGATTTTTCAGTAATGTCAGGTACTTATAATTATGCTGTTACTGATGATATTGATTCATGGGAAAATTATATAATTCACAATTTAAAAAAATGTTATGAAAAATCAAATTTTGGAATTGTTTTCAATCTACAGTTTTACAAAAACAGGTTAATAAGAAATAATATTTATTATACTGAAATTTCACATATGTTTAATCTATTGAAAAATCATTTTGGCTACGTAGAAAAATTTTACACAAAGGATCTAAAAAATGATGTTTTCTTTATAATTTATAAATCTTGAAATTCATTTTGCCTTAATGCTTCATAAACACAAATTGCAACAGAATTTGAGAGGTTTAGACTCCTACTTTTTCCAGCCATTGGAATATAAATTTTTTCTGATTTTTTAAATTTTTTAAAAATCTCATGAGAAAGACCTTGAGATTCAGATCCAAAAATAAAGCAATCACCTTTTTGATAATCTAACTTTTCATAGCTTATTTTTCCGTATTTCGTGACAAGGAAGTACCTTTTGTACTCATTACTTATAATAAAATCATCAATATTTTCAAATATCTTGGTATCAACATTTTGTATATAGTCCATACCTGCTCTTCGAAGCGATTTCTCATTAATTTCAAAACCCATTGGTTTTATAATACGAAGACTGCATCTAGTGTTTGCACATAATCGCATAACATTGCCTGTATTAGGGGGAATTTCTGGATTGAACAGTACTATTCCAAAGACTGACATATTCCAGTGATTATATTTTATTTAAATTAAACTAAAAAGTTCTTTAAAACTTTTTTATAACTTGACTCAGAATTAAACCACTGAACTAGATTTCCACCTGTAAATCCAGCCATTTTAATGTCTATAAACCATTGTTTAACATCAACATCCCATCCATAAAAGACATCTAATTGAACACTTTTTTTGTTAACAGATTTAAATTTTCTTGCCATATTATCTAAATAATTATTTTAAAATTAACTGCAATGTTATTCTGCAATTTTCAGACCAGAACTTGATTTAATATTCAAATTAATGACTAATTTGATTGATTTTATTGGTAAATACAACTAAGTATTTATTTATAAATTCCTTTAGATTAGATTGATTAATTTCTTTAAATTTAGAAATAAGCTGTTTATCTTTTTCCATATCATTATTTTTGGTTGTGAGAAGTGAATCACCATAAAAAATTGAATTTGCCCCAGATAAAAGACACAGCATTTGAGTTTCATTTGATAAATATTTTCGTCCTGCTGATAATCTTATCCTTGATTTTGGTAGGATAATTCTTGCAGTTGCAATCATAATGATCATTTCCTCCGGTTCAATTATTTGTTGGTTTTGCAACGGTGTCCCTTTAACTGGAACTAATGCATTTATTGGAACACTTTCAGGTTGCGGTTCTAAATTTGCTAACACCTCAAGCATTTCGGCTCTATCTTTCCATGATTCACCCATCCCAATTATACCGCCTGAACAGACACTAATACCTACATTTCTAACGTTTTGAATTGTTTCCAGCCTTTCGTCAAAACTTCGAGTTGTAATAATTCTTTTGTAATAATCTGGAGAAGTATCAATATTATGATTGTATGCATCTAATCCTGCATCCCTTAGTTTTTCGGCTTGATTTTGTGTAATAGAGCCTAGCGTAACGCATGCCTCTAGACCATGAGCCTTTACTTCCTTGATCATTTGAATCACCGTATTAAGATCCTTTCCGTCTCTTAATTTTTTCCATGCAGCTCCCATACAAAATCTATGAGCTCCATTTTTCTTTGCTAGCTTTGCTGCTTTTTTTACTTCAGAAATATTTATAAGATTTTCTTTCTTTAAATTTACATTGTAATGAGCAGATTGTGGACAGTACTTGCAATCTTCAGGACAACTTCCTGTTTTAATTGAAATTAATGACGCAAGTTGGACATCTCCTTTTTCAAAGTTTTCATTATGAACTTTTTGGGCTTTAAAAATTAATTCATTTAATGGAAGTGAAAAAAGATTTTCTATTTGTTGTGAAGTTATTTTATTCATTTTTATTTGATTCATAGTTTGGTAGAAACATTTCACCTGTACAAAAAAGATACTCCAACCTTACTTTAGAATCAATAGGGCCTTTAATTTCATAAATTTTATCATCGATCTTAAGCAAACCACCTCCTATGAGAATTTCTTGAAAAAAAAAGGTTGTTAAATCTTGGTCTGTCTTTCCTTTAAATTCAAATCCTGATTTACTTTTATTTTCACTATTAATTATTTCGCTAATTTTTGATGAGCTGGTTGATAAATCTGCGCTCTTAATTTCATTTTCTGAATTGATGTGAAATATTGTAATTGTTTTATCGTTTTTGAGTTTCTTAATAGAAATTGAAGCAGTTGTGAATACTTCGTTGTTATTTTCAATAAAATTTAGACCACATTCCTCAGGAACATTTTCATTTAATTTTATTATTGAATTAACTTTAATTTCAGCAAAAGCTATTTTATAAGGTAGAAATAATAGAACAAAGATTAATTTTAACATATGACTGAATTATTAACTATTAAACAAATAAAAGATTCCGAAGATATATATATAAAAAAATATTCTTTTAACAAGTTAATTAACCAAGCTTCACAAAAAATTTACGAGTTTATATTAAATAAATTTAAAAATGAAAGCATTCTTTTTATTTGTGGTCCCGGAAATAATGGGTTAGATGGCAAACTCACATATGGCTTATTAAAAAAAAAAAAATTTATTTATGATGTAAAAAGAGATGAGGATATAAAGCTAAAGAATCTTGCAAACCTTATTAACAAAGTAGATGTAATTTTTGATTGCGTATTTGGAACAGGTTTAAATAGAAACATTGGGGTGAAATTTAAATCAGCAATAGAATTAATAAATAATTCTAAAAAGAAAGTGGTCTCAATTGATATCCCTAGTGGAATTAATGGAGATACCGGGAAAATTATGGGAAGCTCTGTGAAAGCAGACATTACTCTAGCTATGGGATTTTTAAAACCTGGTTATTTTCTTTTGCCAGGAAAAGAACGAACTGGGAAATTAGTAAAATTAAAATTAAATTTATCTATTTCTTCAGAAAGGAATCCAGAAATAAGTTTAATTGAAAAACCGTATTTAAAAAATTTAATTCCAAAACTTCCTCTGAATATTAATAAATATCATAAAGGACACGTTCTTGTTTTAGGTGGTGAAATGTCAGGAGCTTCAAGATTAGTTGCTTATGCAGCAAGAAAATCAGGATGTGGTTTGTCAACAATCTTAGTTGATAAAAAACACTTAAAATATTATTTATCTAGTGAACCAGGTACAATAATTAAGCAATTTAAAAATAATTATTCATTTAAAGAGGATGTTTTGGTTCTAGGTCCCGGGCTAGGAAAAACATTCAGTAGAACTAAAGTTTTAAATTTTATAAAATATTTTCAAGGATGTATAATAATTGATGCTGATGCAATAAGCATTTTTAAAGATCATAGAAAAGATTTTTTGAATTTAATAAAAACAAAGAAAAAATTAATTTTAACACCTCATGAGGGGGAGTTTAAAAAAATTTTTAAAATTTCAAAAAAGTCTAAAATTCATAGTTGTTTAGAAGCTACTAAAATTTCAAAGAATTCTATTCTATTTAAGGGTAATGATACGGTAGTAGTATTTCCATCCTTAAAAATTTGGATAAATAATATATCTAATAATAATCTTGCGACAGCAGGGTCAGGAGATGTTTTGTGCGGAATTATTGCAGGTTTGATAGCGCAAAAAGTAAAGTTTGAGAAAGCTATTTTAGCTTCAGTTTGGATTCAAAATGAAATATCTAGGTCAAATGAAAATATCGTGGTTGAAGATTTTATAAGAAAAATACCCAAGGCTATAAACTCTTTAAAAAAATAATAATTGATTTAAATTCAATAATGTTGTTTTTTATAACATGTTTAAGCGGGCGTGGCGGAATTGGTAGACGCGCTAGATTTAGGTTCTAGTGACTTATGTCGTGTGGGTTCAAGTCCCTCCGCC
>MDTA01075273.1_pt1 | contig 26851 bp, 28 predicted proteins | sample 811151 | NCBI WGS metagenome assembly MDTA01 (sample SAMN05326648, study PRJNA326480) | marine metagenome | isolation source: seawater | place: Indian Ocean: South | collected 2010 | reverse complement strand
GGCGCAAGTCGTTGGGTTCAGGGAAAATGTCGTTTTGTTAATGGCATTGGAAAGCGTTCACTTGATTCATCCTGGTTGTAAGGTTTCCTCGAAGAAAAACTCTAATGCCGTTCCTTATGGACCTTCACTTTTAGGACGGATCATTGACGGTATGGGTCGTCCGATTGACGGTAAAGGTCCTTTGCTTGCACCTCAGCGCGAAGGGTTTTATTGCGAGCCTCCGAATCCTCTGTCCAGAAGTTTGATTAATGCCCCCTTTAGTTCTGGAATTAAAGCGATTGACTCTTTTATTCCTCTTGGAGTTGGGCAAAGAGTAGGGATTTTCTCTGGTAGTGGGGTAGGGAAATCCATTCTACTTGGAATGATAGGTCGGGGTTCGGAAGCCCAAGTTAATGTGATTTCACTCGTGGGAGAGCGAGGGCGCGAATTGCGAGAATTCGTTGAAAACGACTTGGGTCCAGAGGGTATGGCCAAATCTGTCATCGTAGTTTCAACTTCGGATCAACCTGCCCCTATGCGAATCCGAGCTTCCATTCTGGCAACGGCTATTGCGGAGGGTTTTCGAAACGAAGGGAACAAGGTTTTACTATTGATGGATTCACTGACTCGTTTTGCGATGGCCCAGCGCGAGATAGGCCTTGCTGCTGGAGAGCCTCCCGCATCTCGAGGTTATGTCCCTTCAGTGTTTTCTTTGCTACCTAAGCTTTTGGAGAGAACAGGGACAAGTGACTCTGGTGCCATCACTGCGATTTACACTGTTTTGGTCGAAGGCGATGATATGAATGAACCTGTGGCGGATGCGGTCCGGGGTTTTCTAGACGGCCATATCGTACTTAGTAGAAAATTAGCCAATGCAAATCACTTTCCGGCGGTTGATGTTTTGAGAAGCGTTAGTAGGCTTGACCGGGCGGTTTGTGGAGAGGAAGAAATTGCTCTTATTTCTGAAGCAAGGGACCTTTTATCAGTCTACATGCAAAACGAGGATCTTATCAATGTCGGGGCTTATGTTAAAAATAGTAATGCTAAAATAGATAGGGCGATTGAAAAGTTCGATGACATCGAAAATTTTCTTCGTCAAAAGTATGATTACTTGAGTTCTCGAAAGGAAGCTTTTGAGCTACTTTTCAAAATTTTGAAATGAAAGCTTTTGTATTTCGACTGGAAACCCTTTTGCATCTCCGCGAAATTGCTAAGGACAAGGCTTTGTCTCAATATGGGAAGTCTGTTGCAAAAAGAGAATCCACGGAACGAAGGCTCAATGCGAAAAAGCAAAAGTTACTTGAATTGCAGAATGAAATTGCAACAAGAAGGGCAGTGGGTTTCTCCGGTTCAAGTCAGCAATCGTACCATAGATCCTTGGACTCCGGGAAGGATGATATACAGCGTTGTAAAGCAGAGCTTCAAAAGGCCATAAAAACCGAAGAGTCGATGAGGGTTTCCTTTATGAAAGCGGATTCATCATTTAAGAGTTTAATAAGGCTGAAGGAAAAGAAACGGGAAGATCATATGGAAATCGAGTCCAAAAAGGAAGAGGCCGAGATGGATGACCTGATTGGCGGTCGCTTTATTTATAACCAATCCAACTTTTGATAAATCATGAAAATACCACCCACAATCTTAGTCTTGCTCGCAACTGTTCTATGTATGGTCAGTGCGAGCGTAATGATATGGCTTAATTACGATGCAATGTTCAAACCAAAGCCTGAAATAAAGGCAGAGTTTACTAGTGTAGAATTTGATGCGGATGACACAAGCTATTCACCTGCAGAAACTCATTCAATGAATCAATTGTCTAAGGAATTAGCAGCACTAAAGGAGCGTTTGTTGCTTCGTGAAAACGAACTTGACGGCCGCGAATCTGCAATCGCGATGGACATGGAATTCTTGGAGAAACAAAAAAAGGAACTCAAGCAAATCAGAGAGGATCTTGCCGGTCGTTTGGCTGATTTTGAGGCTAGGCAAGGCCAGGACTTGAGTGAAGAGAAGCTCAAGGAATATAAAGATACTTCAAAAAGATGGATTGAAATGGGACCTGAAGTGGCCAGCATAGAAATTCAGAATTGGAGGCAGAAAAGGCGCTTTGAAGAGGCTCTGACTATTTTCGAACTTTTGAAGTCTGAGGAAAAGGCTCCAATCATCTCTTTTATGCTTAACAGCGATGATGATGCCTTGATAGAGCTTGCCGATGCCCTGGCAATGAGGGATCGGGGTTTACTGCCAAGTCTTGATCTCAGTGAGGTTGGGTCTCCCTTGCCGAACTAGAAGAAGTTGCAATGGAAGGGGTAAGCAAGGCGTTTGTTGAGAGATTGGGGAATACCCCAAGTCATCAGCAAGTTGGGAAAAACGATTCCTTCTGGCTCCCTCCCGAATCGAAAAGCGAGGCGTTTTCCCACAAACTAAAGGCAGCTCATTCCAAGCTTGGCGAAAAAAAATTACCCCAATCCGAGGATAATAGGAAAGGTGTCGGTTCCCGAACCAAAGCCAGAAACCCTTCTCAGATTAATGGTGGTTCGGTTACTAAGTCCGGTCTTCCAGCGAAGACCAGTAAACCGGCTAAGCTAGGGGTTGTTTCTGGAGAGAAAGTGAAGGTGCCAAATGCTTTTTCTGCAAGAAACACTTCCCCGCAATCCTTCGTTCTGCACAAGGCGGAGGCTTTGACCCATCAAAATTTTTCACTGCCACTCAATAATTCGTTTAAAGTCAATCTCAGGGATTCAGGCACGCCATTCATGGTTAGCAAGAACGAGGTGAATCCTGATGCGGACAGTGAAGTTCAAGATAATAGAAGAAATCTATCGCATGGCACAAAAAGTGCTTTAGTTTCGGACGACATGGAAGTTTCTTTTAAAACTCAATTATCTTTGGAACTAGCTGGAAGAGAACTCACCGCGGTGAGCAAAGAGTCAAGTTCACAAATTCGTACCTTTTTCGAGTTTGCTGTTAAAGAACTTTTACCTCGTATTGCTTACTTCGCTAAACAGGATAAGAAAGTCGTTCGGTTCGCTATGGATTTACCCAATGGTTCCAAACTCGGGGTGCGATTGGAAAAGTCAAAAAACAGCTTGAATCTTTGCTTTATCTCATCTGATGACCATTCCCAAAAATTGTTGGAGCAGCTCAGAATTATTTTAGATAAGTTCTCCCAAGGGGAAAGCGGTTATGGTCAATTACGGGTTTTTCATTTTCAAAACTACAAGGAGATGGATAATTATTTTCATCATGCAGCATAGAATATTATGATAGGAGCGATAGCAGCGGCAACTTCAAGCGATAACCCAAGATCTTCCGGTCTCAACAAACAAGAAGAGAGTGGTGGCAGTTACATGCAAATGGAGGATTTCCTTCAATTGCTTACAAGCCAGATCAGCAATCAAGATCCATTGGAACCCATGAAGGACACGGAATTTATTTCCCAAATGGCAAACATCGCATCCCTTGAACAAATGCAACAATTCACCAAAGGTTTCGAGAGCTTCGCGAGTTCCCAGAAGGATATGGTTGCTCAAGCTTACTTGGGTCGGATGGTGACAATAAATGACCAAGGAAACGATGTTGTAGGCTTGGTGGATTCAGTTGAGAAATCTGCAGACGGTTCAATAACTATTCAAGTCGGAGGAGACTCTTATTTCCCCAAGGATATCACCCGGGTTAGCTTGCCCAATGAATAATACCATAGAATGATACCATCTCTTCACAACGGCGTATCTGCACTGAAAAGTCTCACCGAGGGTTTGCAGATTCTTGGCAACAATATTGCAAATGTTAATTCACTAGGTTATAAATCAGCACGAGTTAACTATTCCGATAATTTTTACATGCATCTCAATGATGCGGAAGCAGGTGCTGATGGCGACCCAAGTAACAATATCCAACAGCATGGAACCGGAGTGCATGTGAGTTCCGTCTCAACTGACTTTAATCAAGGTACTCACGAAACAACAGGTTTGGATTTAGATTTGGCCATCCAAGGTGAAGCTCTTCCTAATGGTGGTGGTTTCTTTGAGATTGTAGATCCTGTTTCAGAGGAAATCTTCTACACTCGAGCAGGTGCTTTTGAGTCCACAACAGAAGGTCTTGTGGTTACTCGGGATCAATATAGGTATCAACTCCAGGGAATTAATGGTGCCTTGGAAATCAAACTTGAAAATGATGAGACTCTCCTAGCTCGAAGAATCGAGGAGGATGGAAAGGTTAACCTCGTTGTCAGTAAGGCAGATGCAAATGGGGGGTCTGAGGATATCATTCGTAATGTCGGGCAACTTAAATTGGTTAATTTTCAATCCCCCCAATATTTGAGGAGGGCGGGGAATGGTTTCTACTCAAATGGTGGTCCCGGTCAAGACATCGGAGGTCTCCTTGCCAATTTCCTTCCAGCTTCGGGATCTAATGGAAAAGTCAAGCAATACACCTTGGAACTCTCCAACGTAGACTTAACCAATGAATTTGCCAATATGATATCTCACCAAAGATCTTTCCAAGCTGGATCTCGTGTCATCACCACCTCAGATATGATACTATCTGAAGCAGTGAATCTTAAACGCTAAGTTACTAATCCCGAACATTCAGAAAAAATGTGCGCTGCTCAACTCGACGAACTTCCTGACGATAATGGTGCCCCCCCTTCCAAATCGGAAGGTGGAGGGAATTTGGTGCCTGCCTTAATTGCTATTGTTTTGGCACCTGCTCTTACTGTGGTGGCCATGTATTTCATGATCAATTTGAATAAACCTGAGGAGACCGTTAAACCTCAATTGACGGAAGGTGGTCAGCCTTTGGATATGGAACCGTCCGGAGAAGAGAAGCATTATGAACTGAGTTCTTTAATCACCAATCTCGGCGGTCCGATTAAATCCCGGTATATAAACATGGATTTAAAACTTGAAGGTTTGGCGGGGGACTTTGAAAAGGTTTTGGAAATGAACGAGCACCGCATTCGCGACAAAGCCTTAGCAATAATGGGGAGTTATACATACGAAGACGCGACCTTGGATGGTTTTCAAGAACGAGTACGAGTTGATTTAAAGAAAGGTTTTTCTTCTATACTGAGGAAATATCGAGACGGAGAAAGTGATCTTATTCGTCAAATTTATTTTACTCAATTTGTGGTTCAATAATCGCAAACAACATCCTTTATGCCAGAAGATAGTAATTTTGAAGACGAGAGTTTCGATCTCAGCGAGATTGAGGATTCCGTTGGCACAGGACCAATCTTTCAGTTCGATGGAACTCGCATTGACAATGAATCGGGCATAAGCGTCAAAAAATATGACTTTACTAACCCAATCATTCTTTCCGATGCGGATTTGAGCAAGCTAAAGACCAAATCCGAACAATTCGTTTATTATTTGGCTGGGCATCTTTCAATGTTTTTAAGAACAGAATTCAACTTGGAGATGGATGACTTGAACGCTGACTTGTATGTTAATTTTACTCAGTCAGTTAAAACTCCTTCATGTGTTACGCTTTTCAAGTTGCAGGAATTGAATGGTGTGTGCCTCTTAGATGTTAACTCTCATCTTTCCGCAACGGTTGTAGATCGGATTTTGGGAGGTAGAGGTTCGACAAACCCTGAAGAACGGGGATTGACTGATATCGAAAAGGCTTTGGTTGAAGATTTTAATCAGATCATACTCGAGGAATGGTGTAAGCAGTGGGAAGGAACGATGTCCCTGACCCCGTCCATCATTGGAACTGAAAGCACCGGTAAGTTTTTGCAAACCTCCCCCACGGATGCCATGATGCTTATTTTATCGATGGAAGCTTCCTTCGGTGATGTTTCTGGTCCTCTTAGAATAGCAGTACCCTATTACACGATGGAGCCTGTTCTTAGTCGGTTGCTTCTTGCTGCGGCAAACGATGAGAAGAAAGCATCTCGCCCTCCCCGGTGGCACGATATTTATGATGATATTCCCGTTTCCGTTTCTGCGGAATGGGATGCATTCGATGTTACATTACGAGATTTGTCGAATTTGAGCGTAGATGATATCATCGAGATGTCTCCAGAACTTTTGGTGGATACCAAACTTCGAATCGAAGGTCGCACTTGTTTTATTGGTGAGATCGGACTGGAAGGCGAGCAGGTGGCCTTTCAAGTCAATGAAAGCATAGTGGAAGCCGTCAAACTAATCGGAAAAAAACATGGATAGTAAGAAAATGGATATCGTAATGGACGTAAAGGTTAGCGTTACCGTCCAACTTGGAACAGCCGAACTGCCCATGAAAGAGGTAGTCGAATTAAGTCCGGGTGCACAAATACAACTCAGACAGAACGCCAAGGATCCGGTAAGCCTTTTGGTTAACGGCAAGCTTATTGCTCATGGGGAAGTCGTTGTCATTGACGATCGTTTTGGATTGAAGATTACTGAAATCGTAGATTCTCCGTCTTGATTCTTTTTATGATCAAGTCGGTTCCTTGGGATTTGAATTGATAGTTACCGAAGAGGTGGACGATCTTTTGATAAAATGCTTAGCGTCCACCCCCTCGCCTTTGTTGCCTGAAGGTGACACTCTATGGTTATGGTTCCGGGTCATAGGTTTTTTGGGACTTCTCGCTGTCGGTGGTTTCTTGATTTCCCAATACAAGCGTAAACGAATCGTAAACTATCCGAATTCATTTCAAGGTAAAATTTTAGTTGCTGATTCTTGCTCTCTAGGAAACAGGCAGTTTTTGGTTGTGGCTCAATATGGAATGGAAAAGCACTTATTAGGGGTGAGTCCAGGTCAAGTCATGCACTTGGCAAAACTCAATGAAAGTGCAGAAGAAACCATAAGAGAACCTATTGTTTCGGACGCAAATGATTGAATGATGAAGAAACTTTTCAGGTTCCGTTTTATCAATCTCGTTATCATTCTATTTTTTTTGAGTGGAGGAGTTTTTGAAACCCTTGATGCACAAACCACGGGCACAGGTTCTCCAGCTTTGAGGATAGATGTGAGCGGCTCAAACGAAGAAGGAGACTTTGGCGTGGCGATTCAATTGGTTGTAGCCATGACAATCCTGACATTGGGGCCATCCGTTATCATGATGATGACCTGCTTCACACGACTTATCATAGTCTTAGGATTCGTGAGGAACGCGATTGGTGTTAACGCTGCACCATCAAGTCAAATCATCATAGGCCTGGCCTTGTTTCTCACTTTTTTTATTATGGGACCGATTTGGAATAAGATTTATGATGATGCAGTAACTCCGTACATGGCCACAACTATGAAGTCGGGCGATGCATTACTGGTAGCAACTGCCCATATGAAGGATTTTATGCTTAACCAAACGAGACAAGCAGATGCCCAGTTTTTTCTGGAAATTTCTCGACAAGGGGCAATGACCCGTGACGAATTACCTCTAAGCATAGTGGTTCCTTCCTTTGTGTTAAGTGAATTAAGGACTGCCTTTCAGATGGGTTTCTTGATTTTCATTCCCTTTATTATCGTAGACTTTATTGTTGCTTCTTCCCTTATGTCCATGGGCATGATGATGATGCCTCCAGTTGTGATTTCCATGCCCTTCAAGCTATTGCTATTTGTGTTGGTGGACGGATGGTACTTGGTTGTCCAGTCCTTGGTGAACAGTTTCAATATTGCATAAGGAGATTAATGTTATGACATTGGAGATGGCAGTGGATATCATGAGAAATCTTCTCCAAACTGGGCTCATCTTGGCCATCCCAATTCTTGGTACCGCTACAATTGTTGGATTATTGGTCAGCTTCATACAGTCTATAACGAGTTTGCAAGAGCAAACTTTAACATTCGTTCCCAAATTGATTTGCGTTTCTCTGGCCATCATTATTTCAGCCAACTTTATCTTGAAGACTCTAGTGGACTTTTGCATTTCGATGTTTAATTTAATCCCCACCATGGCCCAATGACAATTGAAGCGGGAGAGATTGTAGTTTGGGTCCTTGTCTTCCTTAGAACAGGTGCTTTTTTTCTCGGGATCCCTCTTTTTGCTGGAAAAATGATTCCGGTTAGAATAAGAACCGCATTTGGTTTGTTGTTGGCCATTCTTGTCAATCCTCTCGTTCCTGCAAACCTTGAGTTGGCAACTCACTTCGCCGGGGCAATACTCTTGGCGATCAATGAGGTTTGCATTGGCTTACTACTTGCCATGACTGTAAGGATGGTTTTCTTTGCGGTGGAACTAGCAGGGCACATGATCTCCTATGAGATTGGACTTATGGCAAGCAATAGCGTGAATCCACTGCTGGGCTCAACAGATGCCACGATAACTACTCTTCTCTATTATTTTAGTCTGCTTATTTTTTTTGTGACTGGTTTGCATTATGATGTTCTAAAAGCTTTTATCATGAGTTTTGAAATTCTGCCGATTGGGGCCTTTTTCCTCAAGGCAAACCCAACACTCGAGTTTGTGAATGAAGTAAACCATGTTTTTATCATTGGTACCTTAATCTCCGCCCCTTTTATTGCCTTGAATTTTATGGTCAATGTTTCCTTTGCCGTACTTGGTAAGGCAGTACCCAAGATGAATGTTTTTATGACTAGTTTTTCAATCCGTATTCTGGGTGGTCTTACCTTACTTGTTTCTTCCCTTTTACTCATCACTTCCTACATTGTTGACAACGGTCGAAGGTCAGTCGAGGTGATGCTGGATATTATCCAAAGCGGATAATTTAGATTTTTTATCATGTCAGATGTTGACAAAAGTACAAAGACTGAACCTCCAACTGAAAAAAAACTTAGCGATTCCCGGTCAAAAGGGCAGTTTGCCAAAGCACCAGAAATTAGCATGACCTTTACTTTGCTTGCTGGTTTGCTGGTAATTCTTTTTTTTGCACCGGGAAAAGCATTGGAGCTATCATTATTTGCCAAGTCGATTATGGAAAACCTCGATTCCATAACACTTAATCATGAGGGCGTTGTTAATACGCTTGGCGAATCTTACTTTAGTTTGGCGAATATTGTGATTCCTATGCTAGTTGGCTGTTTCTTTGCAGCTTTTATTGCGGAAGGTTTGCAAACTGGTTTCAGGTACACACCAAAAGTTATTAACCCAGACCTCAATAAATTCAATCCGGTGACCGGAGCCAAAAAAATATTTGGCATTAAAGGATTAAAAACCTTTCTCATCGACTTTCTTAAGTTTTTGGGAATTGGAATTGTGGTTTTGTTAACCTTATTGGTGTTTCTGGATGATCCTATTTTTTATGCCCCGATACCACTGCAACATGTTCCGCAATTCATTTATGAATTGTTTGTAGTTATGTTCATAATCCTTGTCTTAATGTTAGCTGTAATCGCGATTATAAATTTCATTATTAAGAAAAAAGAGCACGAGGAAGAAATGAAAATGACTAAACAAGAGGTCAAGGACGAGAGAAAGGCTAAGGAGGTGGCTCCAGAAATAAAATCCGCTCAGAGGAAAAAAGCCATGGAACTTTTAGGGAGTCAAGGGGTGACTGATGTTTCGACCGCCGATGTGGTCGTGACCAACCCCACTCACTATGCCGTAGCCCTAAAATATGAAAAAGGCATGGATAATGCTCCAATAGTTGTCGCGAAAGGAGAGAATCTCTTGGCAAGAAGAATAAAGGCAATAGCAATTGAGTACGAAGTGCCCATGGTTGAAAACAAACCTGTGGCTCAATCTCTGTATGCATTGGGTCGGGTAGGAGAAGTTATTCCCCTTGAGTTATACCGGGCCGTTGCGGAAATATTGGCAAATGTCTACAAAAAGCATGCATATTATTTCCATCGATTAAAAGCACGACGTTTGTTGGCACGCGGATCTTCAAAAAGGGCATTTGTGTGATGACTGTTTGGGACAACATAAAGGAAAAATTTGCCAAGTTGAAGGGGAATTCTGACTTGGGATTTGTAGTTGGTCTTTTTACTGCGATCTTTCTTTTAGTCGTCCCCGTTCATAAGGATTTACTAAGTATTCTACTTGTATTCAGTATTGCGATTTCACTTTTGATTCTGCTGACGGTTATCTATGTTAAGGATCCTCCCGAATTCTCTGTTTTCCCTACTCTTTTGCTCGCAGTTACGCTATACAGATTGGGGTTAAATGTTGCATCGACCCGTTTGATTCTTCTGGAGGGAGATGCTGGATCTGTTATTCAATCCTTTGGTACTTTTGTCGTGGGAGGTAATTATGTGGTGGGTACGGTTATCTTTCTCATTCTTGTTGTGATTAACTTTGTTGTGATTACCAAAGGTTCGGGGCGGATTGCCGAGGTTACTGCTCGTTTCACTTTGGATGCTATGCCAGGTAAGCAAATGTCCATTGACGCAGAAATGAATTCTGGAGTTATCACTGAGGCCCAAGCTTTGGAAAAAAGGGAGCGCTTGCAAAAGGATGCTGATTTTTATGGATCTATGGATGGTGCCAGTAAGTTTGTTAGAGGTGATGCGATCGCCGGTATCATTATCACCGTTGTCAATGTGGTAGGAGGAATTCTTATTGGTTACTTCCAACGCGATATGATAATCGTTGACGCTCTTGAGACTTACACGATCCTATCTATTGGTGACGGTTTGGTTAGCCAGATCCCATCGATAATCGTTTCAATTGCAGCGGGTATTTTAGTCACCCGTTCTTCCGAGGAAGCGGATTTAGGTGAATTTGTTGGCAGGCAATTGACAATATACCCCCGTGCAATAGTAATATCCGGGGTTCTTTTGCTCCTTTTTGCTTTTTTTCTTTCAGAGACTTTTTGGCCGTTTTTCATTCTTGCGATGGCCTGTTTTGCCACGGCTTACTTCTTTACCAAGAAAGCTGCGGCTGTGAAAATTGAGGAGATGCATCAGGAAGATTCTGCAAGTCAGCCAAACTCAGTTGGTAGCGGTGCTCCTGCACAATCCGTGTCCCCAGTTACTCAGCCAGGTGTTGCTGGGCAGGGGAATGAACCGCAGCTTTCTCCTATGGAAAATGCCATTGAACAGGAAGTTTTCGGGCTTGAAATGGGGTATGGACTTTTAGTTTTAGCTGATAAGAAAAAAGGGGGTGATTTACTAGAGAGGATAACCGGGGCTCGAACCAATTTTGCTCGCGAAATGGGCATGCTTCTTCCTACTATAGGAGTTCGGGACAACATCGAGTTGGAGCCAAATGAATATCGCTTTCTCTTGCGCGGAAAGGAAGTAGTTCGTTCTACGGTGATCCCTGATCGAGTACTAGCTATGAGTATGGGTGGAGGAGACGCGACCAAACTCAAGGGCATACCCACAATCGAGCCCGTCTTTGGCATTCAAGCGATGTGGGTTCTCGAAGAAGACAAGAGGGATGCTGAAATAGAAGGTTGTACGGTGGTCGATCCTGCATCAGTTTTGGTTACCCATCTTTCGGATGTCCTGAAAAGAATTGCCTACTTGATTTTAGAAAGAGAGGGCACTCAACGCCTGTTGGATCTAATTAAAGACAAGAATCCGACCTTGGTTAGCGAATTGTTGCCCGATTTAGTAAATGTGGGTATTATTCAACGAACTTTGCAGAATTTGTTGCGAGAAAGAATTCCGGTTAAAAACTTGACTATTGTTTTAGAGACGATTGCCGATATGGCTTCTCTCACCAAAAACCCGGACGATCTTTCCGAGCAAGCTAGGCGTAGGTTAGGAATGTACTTTGTTAAGGAATTTGAGGTCGAACCTGATAAGCTACTCGCTCTCACTTTTGAACCTAAGTTGGAGCAAACTCTTATTGGAAGGGTCAAGAGAAGTCAGTTTGATATTGGCTTGGTCATGGACCCTCACTTGACCGAAGGAATTATTAAGGAAATCGAACCTAAGATACAGGAAATGACGGAAAAGGGTTTAACACCTCTCATTGTTACCACAAGCGAACTGCGCCTTGCATTCCGGAGATTCATGGAACCTTCTTACCCTCAACTTGTCGTGCTTGCTTATCAGGAGTTACCAACTGAAACTAGAATTGAGCCTTATGCCGCTATTGCCATAGCCGAACAGTCTTTTCCTGATGAGGTTTTGCAATCTATGAACCAACAAAACGCAGAGACACAGTCATCCAATCCGGAAGAAGTTCCCGTTGCTGCCTAGCTTTACTTTTTAATGCATAATTTAACTCAAGAACAATCTACTCCCGCAAGTGGCAAGCGGTACAGGCTAACAGTTCGTTCTGCCGAAGAGGCCGTTCGTGTTATTAGGGATAAATTGGGGGATCAGGCACGTGTGCTTTCGGTTCGGCAGATTGGAGGTGAGGGTTTGAAAAGATTTATTTCCTCTCCAAAGCTCGAAGTTATCGCCGAAATACCTGCCGAAGATTCGGATGAAATTACAAAGGATGTGCTTCATGAAGGTACTGATTCAACCGAGCAGGCTTTGGGGGATGGCAAAGGTTCTAATTCTCGTGTCATTGACTCTTCTTCGGCCCCGAAGTTCCTCCCTGAGGATGGCTCTCCTGAAGGAACTTTAGATGAGTCCAACGATAAGGTTCGCTTATTGAGAAAAGCTGGCTTTGACCTTACTCTTCTCAGTGAAATACAATCCTGGTCCTCTTGGAAAAAAATTCAGGATAAACCTTTGGCTGATGTGCTCAAAGAAATTACTGTTGGTTTATCAGATCGCTTTAGAAGTAATAAGTTAGCACCGACTACGGACAGAATTGCCTTGATCGGTGCTCCTGGAGTCGGGAAAACTACAACATTGTGTAAGTTCTTGGCTCACGAGGTTTTCATGAACAAGAAAGTGCCTCATGTTTTGAAAGTCGAAAATGGCATACCAAATCCAGACGATGCTTTAAGGATTTTTTGCGAAGTTGTGGGAGTTACTTTATTCCGGGAACCTGAAGGTATTCCCCAAGTTTCAAAAGAAAACCCTCTTTATTTGGATTTCCCCGGACTTTCCTTGAGCAACATGCAGGATTGGATTGAGACTAAGCAGACCTTAGACTTGCTGCAAGTGGATACTCGAGTTTTGGTTGTGAATGGTGCCTATGAGCGAGAGGTTATACTCCGCAGCATTAGGTCAGCCAAACATTTGGGTGCCACTCATCTTGCGATCACTCATTTTGATGAGTTAGCTAACTCGACAAAATTATGGCCTGTCCTTCTGCAAGAGAATCTTAGTCCTTTGTGCATATGTAACGGACAGAATGTTACGGGCGATTTCTCTACAAATGTGCTCAATCAACTCATTTCAAGAACATTTCCCGAAGAACTTTATGCTAGGGGTTTTTCTTCTTACAAAAAACCTAAGTTATGAACGATGATGCCAAATACTTTTTTTGTCTAGGAGGATTCATTGGGTTCATGTTATTTTTTTCGATAGGTTTTGCTTTGCATGGAAATGCTTCCTTCGCTCTCTTGCTGGGGTCCCTCGGTTGCTTGTTGATCTCATTGAGTGGACGATTCCTTCTAGGCTTGGTTTTACATGGAAACCTTAAGATGAAAGTGGATGTCCTCAAAGAGGATAGAGATGAGGGGGGACCTTTAAACTCTCCCAAGTCAGTTAATAAAATAATCGATCCCAAGGAATTGGCCGCTCAAGCGATGAGTGAAGCAGCGACCACTTCAAAACCAATTGTGGAGACAAAGGCATAACTGATTTTTTTACTTTTTGAAAATGAGTTCTTCCTTAAAAGAAAATATCAGCTTTGAGCATCGGTCCGCTAGAATGAAAGCGGCCGCAGACCGATATTGCGTTGCTATGGAAAAGGATAAGACTCGAGAGAAGTGGATTGAAGACTATCTGCCATTGGTGAAGTCCATAGTTTCAAGACTAAGGCATCATTTTCCTGATCACTACGACTCCGAGGATATGTATGGAATAGGAGCGAAAGCCTTGATTCTTGCAGTCAACCAATACGACCCAACGAAGGGAAAGTCTTTTGGTAACTATGCCGCCTTACGCATCAAAGGATCTTTGCTGGACGAGTTAAGAAGAATTGACTGTCTTCCACGGGCCAATCGTGCCAAAGCTCGATCTTTGCAACTCACCGTTCATAATTTGGAGGCCGAACTTAAACGACAACCAAGCGAAGATGAAATCCTTGGTGAGCTTAAAATAACTAAGGGGCAATATGGCAAACTGCTTAAGGAAACTCAGCCGATATCCTTTATCCCCATTGACGGGTACTCGGAGCATTCGGGAGAAGGCGAAGAGGGATTGCCTTTGTCGGAAACGCTCTCTGATCCCACCGAACAAAATGCATTGGAGAAAACCGAATGGCGAGAAAAAATCATTTTGTTGAGGGAGCGTATCAAAGATCTTCCCGATCAACAAAAGAAAATTTTGATGCTTTATTATTATGAGGAGTTAAGATTGTCTGAAATTGCACAAATCTTTGGCTTGACCGAAGGACGAATCAGTCAAATTCTGTCTCACTCAGTTCTTTCTTTGAAAGCCCACTTTAAATCACTTCATTAATCAGTCATGCTTTTAGCCGTTGGAATAGCAATCGTTTTTATTTCCTGTATAGGAGGTTTTGTTGTAGCGGGCGGGAATCCAGTTTCCCTTGTTCATGCCGGGGAGATCATGATCATCTGTGGAATAGGCTTGGGGATATTGGTTGTGTCCAGTCCCAAAAGCGTATTGATGAGCCTGAAGTCAGATGTAATCAAGGCATTCAAAGGAGGGATTGCCAATCAGGGAAAGTTCATAGATTTGTTAGTTTTGCTTTATGAGCTTTTCATGCTGGGCCGCAGAAAGGGCACTCCCGCCTTGGATGAGCATGTCAGTGATCCCACGAACAGTTCTATTTTTACCAAATATCCCTCTTTCCTTAACGACCAAGGACTGGTCGAATTCCTTTGTAATTCATTAAGACCAATTGTGGATGGAAGGTGCAAGCCCGGAGAAATAGGCGGGATTTTAAAAGCGGAATTGAATAGCCGGGAAGCTGAAGCGACACGTTCCGTTAAAGCGATTGAGATGATCGCTGATGCTTTACCGGGAGTCGGTATTGTTGCCGCTGTTTTGGGAATTATTAATACGATGTCTAACCTTGAGGATCCCGAATCCGTTGGTTACAAAGTTGCGGCTGCCCTCAGTGGAACCTTCCTGGGAATTTTCTTAGCCTACGGAGTGGGTATCCCTCTTGGCAGGTTGGTTTCTCTCAATCAAACTCAGGAATTTCTTTATTATCATATTGTTGAGCGATCGGTTTCTGGTTTTGCCACTGGATTGTCCCCGATAATGGCCGTTGAGATAGGTCGAAGGTCATTGGACAAACAAATTCAGCCAACTGCAGATGAGCTGGAGGAACGATGCAAAGATGCAGCTAAGGGAGGTTGATCCTTTCAGGAAGTTTTCTCACCCCTCTATAGATGGCTCTTTCATCCTCTAAACTATTTAAAAAGCGTTTTATGAGTAAGGCACATGGCGGAGCATGGAAGGTCGCTTATGCGGATTTCGTCACCGGAATGATGTCCCTTTTCCTGGTGTTGTGGATTTTATCGCAAGATGAAGAGGTAATTGTCGCGACTACCCGATTTTTTCGTGACCCCTATAAAGCAGGTGTTCCCAAATCTACTCCCATTGAGCAAAAGGACGCTCGCCCTGGGAGTATGGTCGATCAAATAGTGGGTCGATCTGACACCACGATGCGAAATACGAATGACACCACATCAATTGACATAGATGTACTTCATCGGATTGCTCAGGATTGGTATACGCGTCTTCGTTTGCATGAAATTGACGATTCCATTATTCAGATTGATGCAACTTCGGAAGGTTTGAAAGTGGTTCTTTTTCATGGAGACGATCAACCCATTTTCGAAAACTCTTCTCCTCGTCTCACTTCTCATGGTAGGAAAGTTATGCAAAGAATGTCATGGTTGTTGTCCCAGCATGTGTTGGTATACCGAGTCGATTCGCATACTAATCATCTCGAATCGGGGGCATTGAAGGAGGGAGGTGGCAGTTGGCAGATGTCATTGCTTCAAGGCATTGAAGTTACGGACGCATTGTCTCATTATTCGGCCAATGAACTTGATGACAAATTGGAAAGAATCACCGGTCACGGTTCAACTAAACCCAATGATTCAAGATTCCCCAATCAACCAGAAAAGAACAGGCGGGTGGAACTAAGTTTGGTTCTAGAGATGAGTAAAGAAGACCTGGCTCAGTACGAATGAATTTTCGGAACGCAAACTGCTCTATTTGATTTATGCAAAGTTATTTGTCAGGTCGCGGGGGAGAGCATCCGGGCGATGGTAAATCGAAAGAGGGCTTTCGTTCCTACCTGGATGCAACGCCTTCTTCTGGGCAAAACGAAATACCAACGGCCCTTCCTCCTGAAGATCCCGTCGATCTGCAAAGTGAGGTGATCTACGAAAAAGAAGGATGCCCGAAGGTTGAGGTTTCCTCTATTGATGGCAAACCTGTTTCGATTAACATCCACCTGCCCGACGGTCGCCTCCTGAAGCTCGACTGCGAGTATTGACCTTCTTCACTTTTATCGTTTTTGTCTCTTTTTGATTTGGAGTCATTGCTTGAGTGGCATAAATAATGCTTTACTAAATGCGTGAATCTTTCCTTATTTGAAAACGCATCCGCATTAAGAGGACTCGAGCAGTACCAAAATATCATTGCAAATAATATTGCTGCGAGCCATGTGGCTGGTTTCAAGAAAGTTGCCGTGAGTTTCGAAGCAGTAGAAGGCGGGGAAATTGCTCGCAGCACTCATGATCGATTGAGAAACGAAATGCCAGGTTCTTTTCCTGTGATGAAGAACCAAGTTGACTACAATGAAGGAGAAATGAGGGAAACCAACAATCCCATGGATATGGCCCTGCGTGGGGAGGGTTTTTTTGCTCTTCTCAACCAAAATGATGAGTCGGTCTACACAAGGGATGGTCAATTTTACCTGAATGCCGATGGGGTCATGGTCAACAGCATGGGACATGAGTTTTCTGATGTGGGGGGCAACAACATTCAAACTATACCGGGTGGTGGTGATCTCACCATTGATAAGGAAGGCTTAATCTTCCAAAATGGTCAAAACATCGGGCAAGTAGGTGTTTTCGTTTTTGAAAATCCGTTACTTGATCTCCAAAAGGTTGGAGGAGGCTTTGTGGCCAAGGAAGAGGAAACCGTTCCTGAGCCGGCAAACGCCGACCAATTTACCTTAATGCAAGGATATTTGGAGAATAGCAATGTTTCGAGCATTGAGGAGATGATCGGATTGATCGAGGTCTCCAGAGCTCACGAGGCAAATCAAAAAATGATTCAAACTTTTGACGAAAACATAGGAAAAGCCATCGGGACACTTGGCCAAACTCAATAATCTTAATCAAATATGAATTTATCGCTTTATTCTGGATCTACGGGCATGCAGGCTCAACAACTAAACCTTAATGTCATTTCTAATAATATAGCCAATGTCAATACGACAGGATACAAAAAAAATAAAATAGAATTCCAGGATCTTTTGTATCAGAATCCAAGGCAAGCAGGCGGTCAAACCGGAGCGGGGAATGTGATTCCCACTGGGGTTGAAATGGGAAACGGTACAAAGGTCGTTTCAACTGCCAAAATTTTCACCCAAGGACAATTAACTCAGACTAGCGAAAAGTTGGATGTGGCTATCGATGGCGTGGGGTTTTTTCAAGTTGAAAGACCCGATGGCACTGAAGCATACACACGGGATGGTGCATTTAAAGTTGGCCCGGATGGTCAGATAACCACTGCCGACGCTTTGCCAATTGCCGCTGGTTTGCAGATCGACCCGGAAGTCACCAATGTTTTTGTTTCCCCAACAGGAGAAGTTTCTGTCGAAACTGCTGACGGTACTCAGATTATTGGGCAATTGGAACTTGTTCGATTCCCAAATCCCGCTGGAATGAAAGCGATGGGTGGGAATCTCTATATCGAAACTGAAGCCAGTGGACCTCCTGAAATTGGTGCACCGGGTGAAAACGGGTTCGGAGTTCTTCAGCAAGGGTATTTGGAAATGTCCAATGTCAATGTGGTGGAGGAGATGGTGAATATGATCATAGCACAGCGAGCCTATGAAATTAATTCTAAATCCATCCAAACTTCAGATGACATGCTGGCTCGGGTAAACCAACTCAAGAGATAAAAGGGGATATGATTCGTCGATCTTTTCAGACTCTGATTTTCTTGTTTTTGCCCTTAGTCTTACTGGGTGATGTTAGCCGATTATTGGAGCCCTTGGATTTCAGGAATTTTGCAAAGCCCACAAAAGTCGGCTTTAAAAGTGCGGCTTTCATTCCACCTGTGACTTCCGCACTTAACTCGGAAAGAGTTCCCAATAAAATTTCCCGAGTGGTATTGGATCGAGTTTTGCTGGAAAAAAGTCTTGGCGAAGCCCTTTCGCACAGATACCAAGCAACCGGGAAGGTGATAGCCTTTGTTACTCGTGAGTGGCAAGACATCGATGTAAGTTCGAATTTTCTTCTCAAAATTCGGGATTGTGCTCCGGACGAATTATCACCCAGCACATTCATTCGTTTTGAAATTTGGGATGAAGGCCGCTTAGTTGGTCAGTACTCAGAACCTATTCGTATGACACATATGGTGGAGGTTCATTTTACCACTGTACCATTTGCTCGAGGGAGTAAACCAAGTATAGCTCATTTAACGACTCGATTGGTTGATGTCCTTAAGCAACACGCAGGTTCCGTTTTTGCAAATGCAAAACTTTCCGGATATCAAATCAATGCTAATTTAAAGGCAGGTACGGCCTTGAAATGGAACCACTTGGCTAAGGTAACCTTGGTTCAAAAAGGGAAAATTGTGGATGTCTTCGCTTCAGGGAACGGTATCTATGTAACCATGAAAGGTATGGCACTGCAGAATGGCGTTGAAGGGGGATTGGTTAAAGTCAGAAATCTTTCATCGGAAAAGGAATTTCAAGCCCGGGTTTTGAACGAAAACAGTGTTAAGGTTCATTTATAATTCAATGTCTATCATGCGCATTTCTTTTACTATATTTTTGGCATTATCTCTTGCTCAATTTGTTAGCGGTGCTTCCTTGTGGAACAAAAGCACAAACTCGCAAAGAGGATTGTATGGAGGGAAAAGGGCCTACTCCGTTGGTGATTTGATTACCATAGATGTTTCGGAAAGTTCATCTCTTGCCGCCTCTCAAAATTCCGTCCGCAACCGTCAATCTCAAATTGAGAATGCAGTCGAACAATTCCTTTTTGCAAACAGCGGAATGGGTAAGCACAAAGGCACCTTGCCAGCAACGCAAATCGAGACAAAGAGCAGCAACCAGGGAGGTGGTTCAATCGCCAATACCCAAAATCTTCAGGGTCGAGTTAGTGTTGTAGTGATCGATGTTTTACCTAATGGGGTTTTGGTTTTGGAAGGGGCGAGGATGGTAACTTTCTCTGGCGAAAGCTATTATGCGGTTCTCAAGGGCATGGTACGGCAGGAAGATATCGGCTTTGGATTTAAGGATGGTTTGCGCTACCGAAATATCGTTTCATCTCAATTCATTGCCGATGCTCAAATTGAATTTGTATCCAAGGGAAGTCTTAATGATGCACAAAAAGAAAGTTGGTATCAAAAATTGGCGGCAATTCTCAATCCTTTCTAACCATGAGGATATCGAAAATCACTTTCTTCTTTCTAAAACTCTTAAGTATTCTGCTTTTGAGTTCTTCTCTTTATTCTGCACGAATCAAAGATTTAACCGATGTGCGCGGAAGCAGGAGTAATCAACTTTATGGCTACGGCATTGTAACGGGATTGAATGGGCAAGGTGATTCTCGGATTGAGTATACGGAGCTTGGCATTCTAAATGCGCTCGAAACTTTAGGCATTCGGGCGGATAAGGCGGACAAGTCAAGAAACATTGCAGCAGTTATGGTAACTGCCGATATTGGACCATTCGCAAAAGAGGGTTCCAGAATGGATGTTACGGTATCTTCCATTGGAAATGCAGATTCCCTGCAAGGCGGAGTTTTATTGCAGGCTCCCTTGTACGGAGCAGATGGCAAGGTGTATTCTGTTGCCCAGGGCCCTGTTTCAATTGGAGGTTTGTCCGCTGGTAATGCCGGTGGAAATGTTCAGGTCAATCATCCGACCGTTGGTATCGTTTCCAATGGTGCTTTGGTTGAAAAAGAAATCGAAAGTAAGGTGCTAAGTGGCAATTCCATTGACTTGATTCTTCGCTCTCCCGATTCAAATACTGCCGTCAAAATAGCTGAAGCCATTAACAAATACTACCCCGGCACTTCCATTGCCGCTGATGGTGGACTTGTTAATGTCAAGGTGCCTCTCGATTTTAGGGGGCAAACCACAAATTTTCTTGCTGCCATTGGTTCCGTCGATGTCAAACCTGATGTTCCGGCACGAGTTATTATCAACGAGCGAACAGGTACAATTGTTGCGACTCAGAATGTCCGAATTTCTCCTGTAGCTGTCAGCAGTAGTAACATCACTATTTTTCTCAATCCAACCACTGGAGTTAGTCAACCACTTCCTTTTTCTCAAGGGGCGACTACCATTTTACCAGGTGAAAATGCTGAACTCATTGAAGAAATCGGACGTTTTGAAACCTTGGAGGAATTGGATCCTCCTGGAGCTTCCACCGTAAATGAACTTGCGTCCGCGTTGAACAAACTTGGATTAACCACTCGAGAGATGACCTCCATTCTTCAATCCATAAAAAATGCAGGTGCTTTGCAGGCTGAACTTATAATCAACTGAAATCTTCCATGGAAACAAACAACATAGGTAATAGTTATGTGGGCATGGATACCTCCATGCTGATGGATATGGCTCATTCGAAGCATGCAACGGAGCAACAAAAGAACGCTGCCGTCAGTCAGCAGTTTGAATCAGTTTTAGTTAAGCAGTTTCTTAAAGAAGCCCTTAAACCAATGTTCAAGGGGGTTTTTAATGAAGAAGGTGGGGCCCACAGGATGTATCGTCACTTTTTTACTGACGCCATTTCCGAGAGTATTGCAAATGGCGGAGGGTTTGGAGTTTCTTCAATCCTCCAGCAACAACTCAATCAGGCATCGATGCCCAAGTCTTCTGAGCAAATCGAGAAGATGTAATCATGGTTCAATTAGCTAAAAAACCAAGCAATCATCTTAACTTTTGTTGGGAGGACCTGTTGTCTCTTTTACGCGACGAGCTTCAGGAGTATGGTGGTTTGATTGGTTTGCTCAGTTCTCAGCAGCAAAGCATTTTGAATCGTAGACCGGATAGTTTGCTTGCCATCAATCAATCGGTCCAAACGCAAATGGAAGCCAGCCAAATGCTTCAAAGAAGAAGACAGGGCTTTGTTTGCTCTCTGGCAGAAGTCTATGGTGAATCAAGTTCCTCCACCTTGTCTGAACTGGTAGTACATTTTCCTGAAGTTACGCAACCCATGTTCATCAGTATTATAGAAGAGATCAACAAGCTGATTTCCGAAGTTCGGAGGAAAATAGAGCAAAACCAGAGGCTGTTGATTCGTTTGAGCGAAGTGACCGATCAAATTCTTAGCATCACAGACCCAAGCTCGCATACAAAAACATATAACCGAAGCGGAAATCTTCGTAAATTATCAAACGACCGTTCAAGCCTGAACGAATCGGCATAGAGTTATTTTTCTGCCATGTCGCTACTCGGAGAAATAAATAAGACAAGCGAAGCCCTTCGCTATCATGCCAAAACCGCAGAGATTGCGGGGCAGAATCTAGCTCATGTTAATGATGAAAGTTACGCCAGGCAAAGAGTCCTTGCTCGAGAGGGCGTTATGTATGGTTCCTTTGGTGAGTTGCAAACTTCTGCTTTGGAAGCGGGTGGATTGGATCATGCAAGAAGCGAATTGCTCGATCGTCGGGTGGTCATGGAGGTTGGCGAAAGTGCGAGCCTTGAAGCGAAAAAAGAGATCTTGGATCTCTTGCAGGCAGCTCTTGGAGAAACTATCGTAAATCCGGGAATTAATGCGGGTTTGGACGATATGCACGACAGCATTCTGGCACCGGGTAGTTTGGCCCGTGCGATGAATGATTTTTTTAATTCCTTTCACGAACTTTCAGCCTCTCCGGATGAGCCAACGATCAAACAGGAATTATATAACAAAACCGAGACCCTAGTACGTAGGTTCAATGATGCCGGAAGTAGCTTGGATCAAATCGAGTCCGATCTTTCGGATACCGTCAGGCGATCGGTGGATGACATAAACCGGGTTTTAGCTCAACTTCACGAGGTTAATAAACAGGTCCGCAGGTTTGAGCTTCAGGACAAGGGGAGAGCAGTCAGTTATCGAGATCGGAGGCAAGCGTTGCTTGAAGAGTTATCGCGCTTGATGGATTTTAAGGTTGTTGATGATGAAGATCCAACATCGGGAAAACCTTCTGGTTTTATTAATGTGTTTGCGAATTCCAAGGATGGGAGAGAGGTCAATTTACTCGATTCTAGCGGACCCAAGAACATCACCAACGACTGGAACCAAGAAATCGTTTTGGGAGAGGCCCTCATTGAGCGCGATCTTAAGCTCCAAGGCATGACTGAACCTGTAGAAATTGCGACACTTGCGGCTGAGGAAGTTGCCAAATTAAATCCTGGTGGTTCCCAAGCACAGCTTCGAGCAAAGATTGACGCAAATGGGCAACTCGGTCGAGTGGAGGTTTTGAATGGTGGTTCTCTCTATGATGATTCCGACGACCCGATTCTAATTACTTTCTTACCGCCGAAGCCTATCTTGGGTGACAACGCACAGAATGGCCAGGGGGATTTGGCCAATCAAAATGCAGTTGTAGCTGATGCACAGGGTGCAGTTCCGCTTGCAGGGCAGCCTGTAGATACAGGTAATGAGATTGCTGATGGGGTAGGGGACCCTCAGCTATTGGCTGAATCCGGAAATTTATCACTCGAAAACAGGGCGCGAAAAAAGGGGGATGTCTTTTACTTTAAAAAAGAACAACCGGATGGTTCGATTGACCTTGGTCTATGGCAAGCTTTGGAGGATACTGCAAAAGGAGTTGATCCCAATATTAGTGATCAGTTCATGGAAATCCAAAACTGGCCCAACGGCAAAGTGGAGCAAACTCGTAAAACTTATTCCGATTTGGAAACTTACCAAAAGGACGAGCAAATCTACTACGAAGGACAATACTACCAAGCACTCGATTTGGTCACTCCGGTGAATGACGAAGGAGCAAATGCCACAACAACTCGTAATTATTTGGAAAGTGATGTTTTTAAGCACGGAGAAGAGTATTATCAGGTGCTCACAAATTTACCCAAAGGTGCGGAACTCGAATTCAATGGAGTGGAAGTTGGGCAAGAAGTGGGGCTGGACATAGGCTCGAAAATTGCCGGCACGGTTTTGGCATTGGGGCAGGATTTGCCGAGCGACGGCAATGTGATCGACCTTACTTCCGTGACGGTAATTGCCAAAGGTAATTTTGTGAAGAATGATGATGAGTTTTATATGGCGAGGAAGGACATAGATTTGACTCAAGGAGTTGTTGACTATGCTACTTCGGATGACTTCATACGGATCGCTGCCCATATTGATGGAACGGTTCAGTTATTTGAGGAGGTTCGCCAAAATGCTCTAACTCCGGATGTGAATGGTGAAACGCGACTGGAATTTTTCGATGGTGACATCCACACCTACAACACTGGCACTGATGATTTGTATTTTGTAGTTGCTTCGGCTCCTGCGATAATCACGGACAGCGTCAAAATTTCCGAGTTTAATCCACAAGATGTTCAATGGTCATCAAACTTTCATTTTTTCAAGCCGCAACTTGTGAATGAGGTCGAACCTCGTCAAATCGTACGCCTTTCCTCGCCGAATGGATTCAACACCGAAACCGGAGTTTTGGAAGAGGTGAACCTTGGCATTGCCGAAGCGGTTTTGAAGGGCGGGGAAATCAAGAGTTTCAATATAATCAACAAAGGGAATGGCTTTCCTTCTTCAGATGCCATTTTGATTGATGGAGGAGATTCAGGAGGTGCTTTAGAATTGGATTTGAAATCCGGATCCGTTCACGGATATCAACAGGCTCGCACTGTGGAGATGGAGAAATTTAGAACCGGTTTGAATGATCTGGTAAAAACTTTTGTGGAAAAAGTGAACGGTATTTATAATACAACCGATGAACCAGGCGGTTATCTCTTTGGTTTCGATTCCTTCCTGACACGCCCGGTTACTGGAAACAACAAGGTTATGGAAGATTCTTATGGCCTTTATGGACTTGAAGGGGATGGGGACTTTATCCTCTATCGTGATGAGGTCGATATGACCTTGCCCACTGCCGAGAGCGATACTTTTCAGGTCGTAAATTCCACTCCTATTTATCCTGATGAACTTAAGAATGAACCAAACGCTGTTTATGTAAGAGGTGAACCCGACACTGAAAATTTTCTTTCCAGTGATGCAGGACCTGCCATTTACGAATTCTATGGCAGTGCCCGCAGAATGCAAAATGTTACCTTTGAGGTTGATCCCACTTATCCGGGGGAAGATCAACTCATTGGAACCAAAGATGACGGTAGATCCGTACTTCTAGGCTATGAGGATATTCCCTTTCGAATAGAGCAGGGTGAAAAGCCCTTTATAATAGGAGATAACTTTTCCTTTGATGCGGTTTTAGAGAATGATTGGAATTTGGCTACCAGCCTTAGGGTAGATGATGACTTGACTGCTGAAAATGTTAAGGCAACCGACGAATTTGCAGAAGGCCAAAACGATATCGCTTTTGAGATTAGCAAGTTAGCCGACGGAGTTTTCGCTGATAAGATTTCAGTTCTTAATGCAGACATCGGTAATGAAATGTCCGATTTAAATGATAACCTCCAACATCAGAAATCAATTGAGTCTTTGCTCTTAGATCAAAGGCGTGCTGTGAGTTCGGTTTCAATCGACGAAGAAGTTTCCGACCTTATGCAATTTCAAAGGTCCTTCCAGGCATCATCAAGGGTATTGAATACACTTGATAAAATGTTGGAATTGGTTGTGTTGGGACTTCTTAAATAAACATGCGCCTGCCTAATATTAGCGTTTCCGAGAATGTAACGAACAAGATTCGTTCATTGGATATGCAGAGATACGAACTGGACCGGCAAATCTCAAGCGGTCAAAAATTATCTCAACCCGAAGATGACGGGATGCGCGTCGGGAAATTGATCCGGGTAGATGCCCAAAAGAACCAACTTGCCCAATACCAAAGGAATGCCTCATATGCATCTGAATTTCTCAATGCCGGTCATCTCAATCTGGATAACCTGAGGGAACTTAACCTTCGGGCTCAGGAGATTTCCAGAGTGGCCGGCTCAAATTTGAATGAATCGGCTGGTGAAACTTATGGTTTTGAAATTAATCAGTTGATCGAAGAAGCCTTGAACAGAGTGAATGCCACTCATAGGGGGCGTGCTCTTTTCTCTGGAACCGAATACAAACCAAATTTTGGAAATTCCCAGGTGCAGTTAGGACAGGAATACAAGAAAACAATTTCCCTTAATAATAATTTGGTGGGAGAAGAGAATGGTGATGGCACCCGCAGGATAAGTGCTGGAGAGGAGGTAGTTTTTAAGGTAAATGGTAGGGAATATGTCGTTAATGCCAAGGTGGATGGGTTATCAACAGCAAAAATTATCGAACTTGTTAGGGATTTAATTAACCAGGATACTCAATTCCTCAGCGACTCTCCTGAATTCGATACCCCTGAATATAATGCAAAGGTTCGAGGCGGTGCCCCGCCCAATAACCAAAGGAATGAACAAGCCACTCTTTATGCAAAGGTTTCCGATAATGGAGAACTGGAAATTCGTGGCACAGTTGGTCAATCGTATCGTGCTTCGGTAGATTTTATTACAACATGGGATCCCAGTTTGTATTTTCCAGAACAAACCCAAGAGAAACTGGATGCAAAGTCTAATTCCTTGTTTTCGGGTTTGAATTTTGATGAATTGACCCCCTCGGAACAAGAACAGGTTCGGGATGAGGTTTTTTCAGTCGGAACCCCCGTTTATTTCCTAACCTCTCAACAAGTTAATGACTTGACCGGTTTAACGGACGGAGTTGATGGTGATTATATTATAAGCGACAGCGGGTCGGAAATCGTACTTGAGCCTGCCGAGCAGACAGGCGATATTTGGCGTAAAACACCTTCCGCATTGGATTCGACAACCCTTGATTCCAATAACTTTCCTAGTTACGAAGAGGTTAGTCAATACCTTTTGAATAACGCTGTTTTTGCTGTTGGGGAAACTCCGACAGCGGACTGGGAAAGAGAAATACCAGTCTCTTCTGAATTTTCGAACGGTTCTTCTCAGTTGGTTATTCAGCATTCGGATCCCTGGAAAAGGCTTAATACTTACGAACTTGGAGCCATTGCTGAGTTTGATGGAAAGTTATGGCAGTCTCAAATTGATGATAATGTAAACCACAAACCTTCAGGGACTGATACCTTCTATTGGAAAGAAGTCCCTTCCGGTTACAATGTGGAAAGGGAAGATTGGAGTATAAAGGCGGAATCCATTGACAACCGATTTTATTTTATGGCTCCGGATGGTCGTTTTTTCGATGTAGAGCAGGATGCAATTTCATACACTGCGAGCATGCTGGTTAATTCTTTCACCAAAGACTATGCAAGTACCGATGCTCTGGAAGCGGATATACAGGAAATGGTCAAGGAAGTCACCTACCCGGTTACCCGATACAAGGTGGAAGGTTCGCAATCGGAGGGTTCAGTTACTTTTGATACGAAAACCTTGGATTACCGCTTAGCCGCTGCCGGGGGTGGGGCTGATGTAATAGAGGGACTATTCCTCAAGGGCACTCTTTCTCGACTTAGCGATCCGGCTATCAACGAGGGCTCTGTGGTTATTCACGAAGGAAGGTACTACCTGACCTCTGAACCGCAACCTCAGGATGGATTTGATGGCAATGCGTGGAAGAATTTGACCCTTGAGCAAAGAAGTGGAAATGGAGCTTTTCTTCTTGGAGACAGCT
>MDTA01069260.1_pt1 | contig 26861 bp, 27 predicted proteins | sample 811151 | NCBI WGS metagenome assembly MDTA01 (sample SAMN05326648, study PRJNA326480) | marine metagenome | isolation source: seawater | place: Indian Ocean: South | collected 2010 | reverse complement strand
GAGCCGTAGTAGACCACTACGTTGATAGGCTGGATGTGGAAGCGCGGTAACGCGTGTAGCTGACCAGTACTAATAGCTCAAATGGCTTGATTTATGCACTGAAAAAAATTTTATCTTTGTTTCTTCCTGATCTAATAATTTTTAATGAGTTACCACCTTCATTAAAAATTAAATCTAAAATGGAAGCATTTTCTAAGAACTTAGTAGATCTTTGATTATAGTTAACACATTTATAGTTTTGAACGTAGATATTGATTTTTTCGTTAAGAAAAAATTTGTTTTCCTCGGGCAGCTTTAAGTAAGCCATTGCGCCTTCATTAGTAAGATAGTTAAATTTATTTAATTTTTTACAAATTTTTGCAAGTTTCTCAGAGCCTTTGTAATCTATTGACATTGAGGAAGAAATTCTAAATCTTGTATCTATTCCAATAATATTGCAGATTTTTTTAATCAGAACGATATTTATTTTAGATAGTAAGTTTATTTTTTGAAATTTTTTATAAAGCTCTTCAAATATTGGAAAATATTTTTTGAAATATTTAGTTTTACAATATGCACTATAGATAATTTTGATATGGTGATCTAAAAAATCGTTATTGAAAACTTGAGTGTCTTTAATTTTTTGGTGCCTGAGACCTTTTTTTTTAATTGGAATAGTTAAATCTTTATACTCATTATTTAAAATAATTCTATTTTTTTGTTGCCATGATCTTCTATGAAATTGCACATCATCTAGAAAAACTAAAACTTCGGATCTATCAATTAAGTCAAAATATCCGGACCATGGAAGATATGTTGGTTGAGTAATTACGATCATATAGAGAATTTACTCCTAATAGACATCGGCTTGAATTTTAATTTTCCCCAAAATTTGTACGCTTTTTTATTTTTTAATAAAGTTTCAACTTCAATAAGTTTAAACTTATTTTTTTTTGCAAACTTTTTTACTTTTGAAAATGTTTTCACACCAAATTTTTTTCTTCGATATTTTTTAATTATAAAATAATCTTGGATAATAATTTTTTTTTGTTTAGTAAATAGATTTAAAACTTTGTCTAAAATTAAAAAACCTATTTTTTCATTATTAAAACAAATCCATTTTATTATTTTACTTTTATCGTTTATTAGGATTAATAGTTTTTTATTTTTCCATATTGTCGTTGCTTTAAAATTTTTATTAAGCTCTATATAATAATTTTTAGCTAACTTATTGAAAGTTTTCCTTTCACTTTTTTTTATATTTTTAAGGATTAAGTTCACTGTTTAATCATTGTCTCATCTTGGCAAACTATAAAGCTTAGGTTTGATAAATTTTTTGGATCTTGATGAGATTTCACCAAATTCATCTTTTGGTGGATTAAATCTAAAACCCAATAATTCTTTTTGATTATGAGTCATCTTTTTAAAATATTTTTTTGGTGTGTTAAGATTATAATCAAAACTTGGTTTTAAAAACCACCTTGAGTAACTAAATATCATTCCCCATCTATCTTCCATTGAAATTTTCTTTGCGCTTCCGTGCCAGGTTGCGGCGTCAAAAATTATGACTGAGCCCTTTTCTCCAGTTACAAGCCTTTCATTAAAATATTTTTTTTTATTTTTAGGAAAAGTTTTGGTTTTATGTGACCCAGGAATTATTCTAGTAGGACCATTATTTTTATTAAAATCATCTAACAGCCATATAGCTTGTAAAATGAGTGGTTGCTTCACTCCTGCAATTCTGGAGTCATTATGTAATTGTTGTTCAGATCCAAATTTTGGATTTCTAATTGCGCTTTGTCTTAAGATAATGAAATCATTATTGTTATATGAACCTTCAGTCAGAACACTCTTTATTAAGGGAAAAATTTTTTTATGGTCTAAATATTTCAAAAAAACAAAATCTTTATTATGTAAATTATAAACTGTGTCTTCAATAGGATTTTTGATTTTATAATGTTTAGATAATTTTTTGAATATTCTAATTGCTTTTACCTTAAGATCATTACATTCTCTTTGTGTTATGACGTTTTTAATAATTGTAAATCCATTATTTAAAATTTTTTTTTGATGTAATTTTAAAATACTATTTTTCATAACTTACCTCTAAATTTGTTAAAGCTGATTTATACAAAGCGTTAACTAGTTTTACAATATAATAGGATTCTTTTAACCCCTTTAATGTTTTAGTCTTTTTTATTTTTCCTTCAACAAAAGAGTCAACTTGCATCTGACTAGCCTTTTTAGTCTTTTTTATTTTTATTTTTGTTTTTTCTAATTTTCCATTTTTGCCTCTTAGTAATAATTCTCCGTCAGGCCACGTGACACTCCCTTTATCACCAAAAATTTGAATCATTGTCTTATCTTTTTTAATGTTTAAAAGATAACTAATCTCATAATTGATTGAAATATTATTTTTAAAATTAATATTTCCAGTTGCAAATTCTTCAGAATTGAATGTTTTAAAAGGTAAAATTTTTTTCCAATTTTTGCCTAATTTAGATAATTTTTTAAAATTTTTAGCTTTTACATTTCTAACTTTAGGAAAATTTAGATACCAACAAATCAAATCAAAATAGTGTGTTCCAATATCAATAAGCGGTCCTCCGCCACTTTGTTTTTTATTTGAAAATACTCTACTCTGAGTAGGTATACCATTTGATTGATGTTTAATTACCTTTATATAATAAATTTTGCCTAAAGTTTTTTTATCCAAAATTTTTTTTATTTCATTCGATATTGGTCTATATCTTTGATGCATCGCACAAACACAATTGATATTTTTTTCTTTAGCTAATTTTATTAAATTTAAAGCCTCTTGATTTTTAATTACGAGAGGTTTCTCAACAAATATGTCACAATTATTTTTAATACCTTTTACAATATTTTTATAATGAAGATAGGGAGGAGTGCAGATACATAGAATATCTAATTTTTCCTCATTAATCATTTTTTCAACGTTAGTATAAGTTGTTTGAATATTAAATTTTCTTGATGCAATTTTTAATTTTTTTTTGTCCACATCACACAAAGAAACCAATTTAGAAAATTTATTTCTCTTCCAAGCTGGTATATGAAAAGTATTAGCAATATGTCCAGTTCCTACGATTCCAACTTTATATTTATTGTTTCTCATATTTTTTTTAAATTTTTTTCTAAAATTTCAGCATATATTTTAGCTCCAAAATTACTTAAGTGAACTCCATCAGGTTCAGGTAAACAAATTAGTTTTGGAGAAATTTTTGTTGTATAATTTTTAATATCTATAAGTCTCACTTTTGCTATTTTTCTTGCTATTGAATTGATAGCCAAATTATAGTTATTTAAATTATGGTTAACAGTTTTACCGTTAGTTTCTTTCCTTTTTTTTAAAAGTTTATGATAATTAAGAAATAAAATTTTTTGGATATTAAATCTTTTACATTTATAAATCATTTCTACTAAATTGTGTTTAAAAACTTTAACACTCACATTAGGCATCCCTTTAAGAGACTTAAAGTGCCAGCTATCATTTATACCAAACTGAAAAATAACAATTTTTGGTTTTTTCCTTAAAACGTTTTTTTCAATGTTCTCCAAGGCTACCCTTGAGCTTGCACCAATTATTCCTGTATGAGTGAGCCTATAGCTTTTTAATTTTTTTGAAAGTAATCTTATACACTTATTTTCTTTTTTTAGCTTTGGACAAGTAATTATTGAGTCACTGAAAATTATAACTTTTTTTTTAATCATTTTATATTTGTTTCGTAAATAGGTGAGTCTTTTAATATAATTTTACTTGATCTTTTATTTAGAATTTTAAAATACTTAGAGGCGCATATACCTAATTTTGGTCTAAGTGCAACAATATTTTTTTTTGTAAATTTTTCATTTTTTTGTATTTTTTTTGAAGCAAAAATAGATCTTCTAAAATGTTTATTTTTTTGCGTCATTTTATTTTTTGATTTTAGTGACTCGTGAACTTTTGAAATAAATTCTTTTAATTGAACCATTTTTTTTGGACTAATTGAAAAAACTGAATCTACAGATTTAGAATTTTCTGAAATTTTAAAATGCTTTTCTATTACTACTACATTCAAAGCTGTAGCAGCAATCGCTGAGTGAATATCTGTCGTATGATCTGAAAGACCAATAAAGTTACTCTTAAATTTCTTCCTTAAAAAATTAATTCTTTGCACGTCTGCATTTTTGTTTAAAGTTGGATAATCGGACACACAATGTAAAATAATTATTTTTTTGTGATATCTTTTGATTAATTTCAAACAATCATTTATCTCTTTTAAAGTAGCTGCACCGGTCGAAATAATTATAGGCTTTTTTGTTTTAGCAATTTTCTTAACAAGATTTAAATCAGTTATTTCTAATGAGGCGAGTTTATATAAAGAAACTTTATATTTTTCTAACAAATCAACAGCACGTTCACTAAATGGAGAACTAAATAATGTGGTTTTTAGTTTTTTTGCTAATTTAAACGCGTCTTTATGCCAAGAGAAGGGGGTGTGTGCCTTTTTATACAAATTCCACAAGTTTTTTTTCTTCCACAATCCAGATTTAATAAAAAATTTTTTCTTACTTGATTTAATTGTGATATCTGATGGTTCATAAGTTTGTATTTTAATTAAATCAGCACCTGCTTTGTGTGCTTCTTTGATAAGACTGAGAAATTTTTTTTTGCTTCCATTGTGATTTCCTGAAATTTCAGCAATTATTAAAGGTCTCTCACTTGTGTCAAATTTTAAACTTTTGTTAATTTTAATCTTATTATTCATTAAGTATTTATATATATTTACTTATACATTTAAAATACATTGGTAATATCGTTCATAATTTGAACAGTCAATGAATTTGTGGTAAAAAATCGTATGAAAAAATATAATCAAATTATCAAAATGATTGAAAATGTGAGGAAAAAAAACAATATACAATGGATGAATATATTAAGAATAGATATTAAAAGCTCACCTAAAGAGGCAAAAAAAGTCATAAAAAAAATTAACAAAAATGATAAAAAGATTAGTCACCTAGTAAGTAGACTAGCAAAATTAAATTGATTAATGGCGTATCATCCTGTCAATCATTCCTTATCAAAAAAAATTAGACTTTTTTTTAAAATTGCTAATAATATTTCTACTACTCATCCTGAATTAGTCGTTATCAGTTTTCATGAGTACTTCAGAAATTTATATTTAATTGATCCTTATATAAAGAAAAGAAGTCATAAAGACCCTAAAAAAAATTTAGAAATAGTAGTGACCAATTTGATAAACTTCTTATACTCTGGAAAAAAACTTGGCTCGTATTTGTCTTACAAAAAAAACAAACTTTTTAGAGAAGATGTTGAGACAGGAGAATTATTTGGAACTTTGTGGCAGGATAGAATGAATAGTAAATCTTTAAATTCTTTACCAATTCTTAAAGGACTCTTTAAAAGAGCAAATTTTAATATAAAAAAACTTAAAAATAAAACTGTTCTTGATATGGGTTGTGGGAGCGGAAGATTTACAACCTCTTTGGCTAAATTAGGTGTTAAAAAAGCGTTTGGAGTAGACAAGGGCAGAACTGGTTTAAAAATTGCTCAAAAATATGCTAAAAAAAATAAAATAAAAAATTTGCAATATAAAAATGCGTCAGTATTAAATTTACCATTTAAAAATGAAAAGTTTGATTTTGTTTTCTGTAAAGGAGTTTTACACCATACTGGAAATTTAAAAAAAGGATTGAATGAGTTTTATAGAGTTATGAAAAAAAATGGAGAGGGTTTTTTATATTTGTATGGGTCTGGAGGTATCTTTTGGAATTCTAGAAAAATCATGAGAAATATTATGAAAAAAATACCCTATAAAAAAACTTTTAAAATTTTGAAAACTATAGAAATGCCAGCTAGAAGAACTATATTTTTAGATAGTTGGTATGTAGAAATAGAGGAACATGTTAATAAAAAATTTTTAGAAAATTGGTTTAATAAAAAAAAATTAAAATTTTTCAAATATAACAATCCATTAAAAACTGAGCTTGAATATTTGAAAAAATATAAATATTTTAAAGAAATGTATGGATCAGGGGAACTTAGATATTTTGTCCAAAAATAAAAAATAAAAGATATGAATAAAATAATATTAAAAGCAAAAAAAGATTTAAAAGAAAGAGGCTACGTCTATCTTCCTGGTTTCTTTAAGAATAATAAAAATTTTAAAAATTTAATAAATGATATGTCCTATTTTCTTAAAAATATTTCTAAAAAAAATTATAAGAATTTAAATAATTACGATAAAATGATTTGTGAAAAATTTAAAATAAATAAAAAAATATCAGGTTATTTAAATGAAAATATGAATTTACTCCCCTCTTTAAAAGGACTTTTCGCAGATAAGAAAACGACAGACTTGATAAAAAAAATCTTAACAAAAAGCAATAAGTCATTGATAGTTAATAACCACAGATTGAGACTTCAAATACCAAGTTTTGACAAGATATCTAATTTACCATGGCATCAAGATATACACTATAATACTATTAAGAATTGTAATTCTGTTGTATTGTGGGTTTCCCTTGGCAAAATAGATGAGGAAATGGGACCTGTTGTAATTAAATCAAAGTCACACAAGTTTAAAAAGATTAAAAAATTTCTTTACCTCAAGCCAAATGGAGGGAAAGTTCCAGCAATTAAAATAGATAATATTAACGAAAAAATTTACAAACACGTTTCTTTCCCTACTAACTCTGGTGATGTTTTAATGTTTGATTTGAAGTTGGTGCACAGATCAGGATTTAATAAGTCAAAAAATAAGGTTAAGTGGTCAGCACAAGCAAGGTACCATATTCCTGTTGACTTAAAATCTTATCACTAAATTAAATAAATTTATTTTTTTTGATTTTGTAAAAAAAATTACACAATTCAAACAAAGCTGAAAAAATAATGGTTGAAATTACACTATTTGTAAAAAATGGAATAGCTAAAACAAAACATTCAATTAAACCACTCAAGTTCAAACCATATTGTCCAGTTGTCCATACTCCAAAATTCGTAATTAAATAAAAAATTAATGACCCCGAAACAGCGCCTAAGACTCTGACGTAAATATTGCTATTAAAAACTAATGGTAAAAAACCTATTATTAAAATACTACCCCAAGTCCAATGAGTTAAAAAATGGTAACCAATTAAAAGATCAGTGATAACAAAACTTATGATAACTGCGATAATATATTTTATCCCAAAAAAAAACGGTATGTAAAAACTTAAAGCAATTAAACTTGTGAAATTGGGTGGGTGCGGCACAAATCTACTTAAAGCTAAAGCTAAAAAAATTCCTAAAGAAATGCCAACAATTTTCATCATTTATATTATTAATATTTGTGTCTAAATGACAACTCAAATCTTCTTCTTTCTTGATTATAAGTATCAGGTCTTTGATAATTTTCATCGGTAAGATTCAAAATATTAAACGACCATAAACTACCTAAAAAATCCTTAGATAACGAAACATTCATAATATCTGAACTATCGACTTTTGCACGTTTAATACCATTTTTCCAATCTTCCACTTTTCCTATATGTCTATAATCGTATTTTAAATTAAAACTTCCAATCAAATTAGAATTAAATTTTCTTTTGTAATTAATACCAAATTGCTTTTCTGGTCTACGAAGTTGTGGCCTACCATTTCCTTCTCTGCTTTTAGACAATGTATTTGACAAAGTAAGCTTTTGAAGGTTGTCTTTCACAACTAAGATATTTTCTAATCCCTCTTGGTCAATATCAATTGTTTCATTATATCCAAATGTTGAGGTACCCCTATTTAAAACATCAGATACAGAACTTTTATATACTGTGCTCTGAAAAAAAGTATTTTGAGAAAAATTATATTTTGCACTCAGTTCACGAGTAAGGCTTGTTTCAGGTTTAGTTGTATTCATTGGCTTGAAAGTTCCGCTCGGATTACTTCCATGCAAAACAAATAAATCTGGATATCTCAATCCCGTTGACTCACTTAAATTAAAAGTAAAATCATTTATAAATTTACTTACATTAATTCTATAGGTTAAATTTTCTTGACTATATTTATGACTATCTCCTCTTAGGTGAGCTGAAAAATTTGTACTATCATTCAAAGAATAGCCAAAGTTTGAGTATAATCCTAAATTATCAAAATGTCCTTTTGCAGAGGATCCCCATCCACCTTTAACTTGAAAATCACCTTTATTATAATTGTAGTCACCTCCAAATCCTAAAGATATCTTTTCAGATAATTTCAATTTTCTCTCGCCTTTAATCAAATATGACTGTGAATAATATTTATTTTTTACTGCAGTATCATAATATCTATCATGCACGTGAATATGAGCAGTGAATTTATCAAACAATTCAGGTTGTTTTTTTTCCAAACTAGATTGCAGAGCGTACATTATATTGTCTGCATTAGCATTCGCATCATCCCAGCTATCATAACCACTATCAGTTTTTCGAACATAACCAGTTAAACTTAGTTTTGAATTATCATCTAAAAATTTTAATGAATTATAATTTAAAGTTAAATTTTTAGTACCATCTAAATCTGTTGATGAATTTTGAGCACTTAATTCTTCAATTTGGCTAGAGCCTGCCTGAAGGTTATGGTGCCATCCATTTTCTGTAATGTAAGAATAATTTCCACTTAAAGAATTAGTTCTGCTACTAGATCCGCTAAATGAAATTGAATTTTGGTAATTAATATCAGTAACGAAATTAATTGCACCACCGATAGCTGCGGGACCAAATACTGCACCACTTGCACCTTTATAAATTTCAATCTGTTGTATACCTTGTAAAAAATCATAACCAAAATCAAACATAGCTTTCGGAGAACTTTGATCATTAATTGGTATACCGTTTAATAAAACAAGGGTGTGATTAGAATTTGTACCTCTCATAAAAACAGAAGTTTTTTGGCCTTTTGGTCCATCACTATAAACATCTAATCCTATGACTTGCTCAAGAACTCCTCTTACATCATCGTATCCAGATGATAAAATTTGTTGTTTTGTAATAATGGTTTTTCCTAATGAATTTTCATTTAATTCCGAAGTATTTGGAGTGGAAAAAATCGTGACACATGGGGTTCCACTGTCATTTTTCCAAATACATTTTTCTAAATTTTCACCTGAAACTTTAAAAAAATTTAAATACAAAAATATTAATAATAAAAAAAATTTCATAACAACCTTGTATATTTGCAAAGTCAATTTTGACTTTTTATAAAATTGCCGTTGTTATTTTTTCAATGCAGAACTAGACTTTTCCTGGCCTTTATTCAACAGCGGGCTTTACTGGGTGGCGCTCCGACTTTACGGTTGCAGGTACAGCCAATGAATTTCACACTGATTTCCCACCATGCATTTCAGTATGATAAAACCTAACAATTTTAGGACTTATTTTCAATGATAATATGTTATCATATAAGATTAAATATCTTGACTGTTCAAAATATGAACAATATAGTTCAAAAATTGAACATAAAACTTAAGGTGTTTCAACAAATATATTGATGAAAACATTGAAAATTTACCTAGGCGATGTAACCCACGATATTGGCTTGAGAACAAGAGTCGTTCCGATGGGTATTGCAACTTTAGCATGTGCTTTACAAGATAATTTTAAGCAAAATATTTCTACAAAGCTTTTTGTATACCCTAATAAAATTTTTGATGAAATAAAAAAGAATCCTCCAGACGTTTTAGCCTTATCAAATTATATTTGGAATTCAAAACTTTCTTTAAAGATTTTAAAGGAGACAAAAAAAGAGTTTCCAAATACTTTAACTATTATGGGAGGACCTCATTGCAGAACAGATCAAAAAGGTCTTGAAGATTTTTTAAAAAAAAATCCGTTTTTAGACGGTTATATACCTTTTGAAGCTGAAAACCCTTTTGTAAATTTAATAAGAAATTGCTTAAAAAAAAATACTACTAACACAGCAGATTTAGATAATATCGAAGGGGTTTGCCTTAATAAAAAAAACTACGAGTTCAAAAAATTAATACCTAAAAAAAATGAAACTAAAGTAAAATTTAACTCTGACTATTATTCTATAAACCAGTTTAGCTCACCGTATTTAAATGGAATGCTAGATGAATTTTTAGCAGATCCACAGCTTTCTCCTCTTCTAGAGTCTAACAGGGGATGTCCTTACAGTTGTACGTTTTGCGCATGGGGAGTTGGTAGTGGAAATAAACTTATAAAAAAAGATTTTCACCGATTTCTTTCTGAAATTTGGTACGTGGCCGAACGTACTAAAAACGATGTATGGTTTTTGGCAGATGGAAATTTTGGGATCTTAAAAGAGGATGTAGAAATTGCAAAAAATTTTAGAGATTTAAAAAAGAAATTTGGTTTTCCAAAAGCTGTAATTTATAATACAGCTAAGAACAATCCAGAAAGAGTTTTTGAAGTAGCAGATATACTTGGAGATCTAGCTCCAGTAAATATAGCTGTGCAAGCTTTTGATAAAGAAGTGTTAAAAAATATAAAAAGAAAAAATTTGACGGAAGAAGAAATTGCAAAATTTGTTTTTGAACATCAAAAAAGAAACAGAGTTGTTTCAACAGATATTATTGTACCAAATACTGGAGAAACTTTACAAAGCCACCTTAATTCACTTAGAAAGTTTTTTGAACTAAATTTTGATGTCGGTAATATAAATATAATGAGAATGCTCCCGGGAACTGAGATGGAAAGCGACAAAGAAAGAAATCACTATGGAATTAAAACTAAATGGCGTCCAATGGATGCTGGTTGGGGAAAATATAAAGGTGAGTTTATTTTTGAAACAGATGAAAATACAATTTCAACAAACCATATAACTGAACAACAGATGTATGATTTAAAAAAAATTCATTTTTTGACTAATCTATTCTGGTCAATGGGAGTTGGCAAAAGCCTTCTTAAAATTGGACAACTTTTTAAAATCAGTCCATTAGATGTTATAATCAGATTAGCACAAGATCAAAATTCTCCACTCTTCAAAAATATATTGTCACCCTTAGAAAATGAATTCAAAAATGAATGGTTTGATAATGAGCAGGATTTAATCAACTTCTATAAAGATCCAAAAAATCACGAAAATCTCCTATCAGGAAAAGAGGGATTAACTAAATTAAACTTAAAATATATGACAAAATTAATGCTCGAAAAGAAAGTAGTTTATAACTCAATACATTTATTAAAAAATTTTATTAAAAATGTATGTGAGAAAAATTTGAATAACGAACTACTTGATATAGTTGCTAAAATATCAATTGATAAACTTAGATTAGATTTATTGGACGCTCCATTATTTAAAAGAGAAAATTATAGTTGTTCACTATCAACATTTAAAATTTTAATTGATTCAAAAGTAATTCCTGCTGATACAATTCTAAAAAAAGGGTATTTCAATTTAGATTTTGTTTTTTCCGAAACAAGGTATGACCGAATGAAAAGCAGGCTTTTAAAAAATGATTTTACTAAAAAGCCTCAATCAAGTTTATACGGTGCTCTCACATTGGGCTCTGCCAAATTTATGTACTCTTTCGATGACTCTTCAGGACAAAGTAATTTATCTTCTAAAGAATTAAAAGACGCAGCATTTAGAAAAGCTGATAATATAAGAGCAAGTTAGGTATTTGACCAGAATTAATGAAATTCATTTACTTTTTAAGAGAAATTATACAAAAATTAATATTTAAAATATTCTTTAGAAATAAAGATATTTTTTATAAAAAATTTTATGGTTCATTGAACCTTTATTCATTAATTTTTTTTAATATACTTTTTCCAGGTAGGTCCTATATAAGGTTTAAAAATAAGAGATTTTTATTTCCCAAAAATTTCTCAAAAATTGACAATAATATTTATATTGAAACTAAAAATAAATCTAAGAATGAAATAATTGCAGAGTCCCATGCCAAATTAAAGAAGTATGGATCAATAATTTTAAATGATTTATTTGATGAAAAAATATTAAAAGAATTCGAAGATGAACATAAAGATGAATTTAAAGAAATTAGCACCAATCCATCAAATTTTACCTCTAGATCTAAAAATTTACCTTTAACAAAATCATTAAGAGAAATTTGGTTTGACGAAACAATAATAACGATATTAAAAAAATATATTCAAAAAATACCTACAGCAAGAAATTACCCAGACATTACATCGGTTACCCCTTTACATAATTATGATACTACAATCAAAACTGACTATGCTGGAGTTTGGCATGTTGATCATGCTACTCTTATACAAGCAGCAGTGTTTTTTACTAATGTTACTAAAGAAGATACCCATATGGAAACAATAGTAGGATCTCACTCATATCCAAACATAACTAACAACGGACCTATTTCAAATGAGTACGTTAACTCAAAAAATTTAACAATAGGTCATTGCGTAGGAAAAAGAGGATCTGTTCAGATTCATTGTGGAAATGTTTATCATCGAGTAAATCCAAAAAAAAACTCAACGAGAACATGGGTTAAATTTCATTTTTGTTCAGGTACAAATATTTTATTTGATAAAAAAAAAATGGATCGTCTAGTTTCAAAAAATTTTAAAATAAGCGAGCTTAAAGATTACCAAAAAAAAATAATTTCAGGGCTAGTTCCAAAAAATGCTAATAGTCTAAATTATGACTATAACGGTTATGAGTTTAAAAATGATATTTTAGTTAAATCTGGTGATCCATATTATTATAAAGATAGCCCAGGTAGCTTTTTATGGAAAAAATAGTTTTTTTTAATAATTAGATATTATGCAATCATTCCCCTACGCAAAAAAAAATGTTGCTAATCTTATTGGAATAGGAGGTATAGCTAGAACTGGAAAAGCGTTAATCGGTGGACTTACATCAACCTTTAATAATTCAGAAAAGATTAATGTCAATATAAATTGGGAGCTTGCTAATCAATTAAGATACGTAAAACAGATAAATGACGAAAGTGCAGTTTTTTTATTAAGAAGAATTTTTGCTACAATTACATATAATTTAGCAATTGGTCGAGAGGTAAATACAAGAAAAAACGAATTTACCAGCATATTTTCAAATAAAAAACCCTCAACTTACCTATCAAGGATAAAAAATGTCAGAGATGGAGATCAAGTTTTTAAATCTATGAAAAGAAAAAAATTTTATGTTCCAATTCTGATACACGATGCCTTAGTTCATTTTAAAATTATTTTAAAAGCTTTCCCATCAATGAAATTAATTCACTTAGAAAAAAACCCGATAGAATTAGCATACTCTTGGATGAATAAAAAATATGGATCAGAATTTTACAAGAACGACAGAGTTGGTATTTTAACTTTAAGGAAAGGTAAAAATATCTTACCTTGGTACTGTTTTGGCTGGGAAAAAAAATTTTTATCATTAAAAGAAAACGATAAAATAATTTACATATTAGCTCACCTAATAAAAAAACAGAATTTAGCATATAAGAAAATTAAAAATAAAAAAAATGTACTAATTATTTTTTTTGAGAGATTTGTTACAGATCCCAAACATTATATTAAAAAATTAGAAAAATTTACCAAATTTAAAAATACATCTTTTAGTAAAAAATTCTTAAAGGAAAATAATTGCCCGAGAATATTAAAGAAAAAAGATTTAGAAAAAAAAAGAAAATATCTTAAAGAAAAAATTTCGAAAAATTCTTTCAAGAAACTCATGCAATTAGAAAAAAATTATTTAAAAAAATTAGATTATAAAGAATTTTATATTTAAAATAATGGCTAATGAATTAATTCTAAGCTCCTATCAATCTTTTGAGGTTAAAAAAAATCTGCTTTTACTAGGTGAGTGGTGTCTTAATAAAGAAAATTATCATAAAAGAGAAAAATTCAATTTTTGTAAACCTTACGGGTTAGAGAAAAAACAAATAAAAGATGATTTTTTCTTTTGCGAAAAATTATTCAATTTTTTTATAGAACAAATTACAAATGAATTAAATCAAATTCACAAAATAAACTTTTCTGTAAAGGCATGGAAAATATTTTTAGGCCCTTGGTTAAAAAGATATATCAGAATTTCGTACAATAGATTTAAGACATTAGAAACTGCACTTTTATCATATGATATCAATAATTTAAGAGTTGCAAATTATATAAATTATGATTTTACCACAAGAGATACTGATGATTTGTATAGTGCTTCAGTTTTACCTGAGTGGGATTATTTTTTTTTATCGAGAACATTAAAATATATTGACCATCAAATAAAAAATGTAGAAGTTTTAAATTTAAATCAAAAATATAGATTTACAGATGAGAATTTTAAATCGAAAAAAAAGAAATCCATAGTTAATAGATCGTTACAAAAAATATCACAATATTTTAGTTTTCTGAAAAAAAATGATAAGGTTTTTATTAAAGAATCTTATCTAGGTACAATAAATCAATTTATTTTGGAACTTAAACTCAAACAATTACCAATAATATGGCAAGATAATTCTATTTTTTTTCCTTGTAGGGATTTAAATATAAGAAATAGAATTAAACTTTCTGCTAATGAAAGTTCAAAAATTTATGAAATGATTAGAGATAATCTCCCATTTGATCTACCAATTTACGTTGTTGAGGGATTAAGTTCTCTTAAAACGTCTTTAAGAGATTTGAACTGGCCAAAAAAACCTCAAAAAATTTTTACTTCTAATAGTTTTTGGGGAGATGAAATTTTTAAGCATTATGTAGCAGAAAATGTCGATAGAGGTTCCGAATATATAGTTGGTCAACATGGAAATGCATACGGAACTCGATTTTCACATGATCATTCTGTAGAATATGTAACTTGTGATAAATTTCTTACATGGGGTCAAAAATTTGATGAGAAAGAAATAGTCGGTGGAAATTTTTGTCCTGGAATAAAAAAATCAAATTTTAATTCTAACGGTGGATTACTTATTATAAATAAGGGGCGACCAATTAGATCAAGAACATATGACAGGCATCATCTATTTGTAGATTATTCTGAAGATATTAAAAATCTTGTAGAAGGCTTAAACAGTGAGTTACAATTTAAAACATTAATTAGAAATAGAGATACCATAAGGACAGGTGAAATTGACAATTCGTACTATTTCAGTTTTTTAGAAAATTTTCCTAAAATTCAAATTGATAAAGGGACACAGCCTATTTCTAACTTGATAAAGAAAAATAAATTATCTCTTTTCACTTTTTATTCGACAGGTTTTCTAGAATGCTTAACAAACAATATTCCCACAATATGTTTTGATAAAAATTTCATTAGTTTTTGCAAACAAGAGGTAAAAAATGATTTTGAAATTTTAGTAAAAAAGAAAATAATATTTACAAATATCAATGAGCTTAAGAGTTTTTTGAACAAAAACTGGTTTGAAATTCTGAATTGGTGGCAATCTGAGGAAATTCAATTAACTAGAAAGAATTTTATTAAAAAATATTCAATTCAGGGAAATCTTAAGATAATTAAAAAAATAGCTAATTATCTAAATTAATTATAATATGAAAAAATTTATCTCTAATCTATAAAATTATTATGACAATTTGTATTATTCCAGCGAGATTTAATAGTAAAAGAATTAAAGAAAAAAATATAAAGTTTATCAAAGGAAAACCTTTAATTGGCCATGTAATTCAAAAATTAAAGAAAGCTAAAATATTTTCTAGAATAATTGTTTCAACTGATAATTTAAAAATAGCAAAAATTTCAAAAAAGTTTGGAGCTGAGGTTCCATTTTTAAGAAGTAAAAAACTTTCTGATGATTATACTCCAACGTATAAGGTGCTAGTAGATTGTGTAAAAAAAATTAAATCTCAAAATGATGAATTTCATTTTTGTGTTTATCCTACTTCTATTTTCATAAATAAAAATGATTTAGAAAAGGCTTTTACAAAAATAAAAAAAACAAAATCTAATTGTTTAGTAACAATAAAAAAATTTGAACCTTCACCATTAAGGTCTTTAAAAATAAGAAAAAATAACATTTTTTTTTCCAACCCAAAATATCAAATTTCAAGAAGTAAAGATTTACAAAATCTTTTTTATGACACTGGATCTTTTTATATTTATAAAACAAAATCACTTCTTAATTTGACTACAGATAAATCATTACCTAACAAAACAACTTATTTAATATTGAAAAATAATGTAATTGATATAAACAATACAAGTGATTTAAAAGCTGCAAAAAAATTATTTAAAAGATAATTAATGAAAAAAAGTAAAAAAATTAAAAAAGTCTATGTTGGTTTTGCAGCAGACATATTACATGAAGGTCATATAAATATTCTAAAAATTGCAAAAACATATGGCAGGGTAATTGTAGGGTTATTAACTGACTCCGCAATCGGCGAATACAAAAAACTACCTCATCTTACCTATAGGCAAAGAGAGATCGTACTTAGAAATATCAGATATGTTGATGAGTTAATTCCCCAAAATACTCTAGATTACGTTCCAAATTTAAAAAAAATTAGACCAGATTTCGTAATTCATGGCGATGACTGGAAAAAAGGGATTCAAAAAAAAACAAGAGAAAAAGTTATTAAAGAATTAAAAAAATGGTCAGGAAAACTTATTGAACCTGCCTATACTAAAAACATTTCATCTACTATTATAAGAAAAAAAATTAATGAAGTTGGTATTGCACCATCAACTAGGATATCAAAACTTAAAAGGTTAATAGATTCAAAAAAAATTGTTAGAATATTAGAGTCTCATAGTGCTCTCACAGGTTCAATAATAGAAAACTTAAGTATTAACAAAAAACAAAATTTTTTAGAGTTTGATGGCATGTGGTCTTCAAGCTTGACAGATTCAACTTTAAGAGCAAAGCCAGACAATCAATCTGTCGACTATACAACAAGGATTGCCGGGCTTAGCGATATTTTAGATGTTACAACCAAGCCAATAATTTTTGATGCAGATAATGGCGGGAGAGCTGAACATCTTCCTTATTTAATAAAAGGACTGGAGAGAGCAGGTGTATCAGCAGTAATTATAGAAGACAAAATTGGATTAAAAAAAAATTCACTATTTCAGAATCAATCTGGTGTTCAGCAAGACACAATTAAAAACTTTTCAAAAAAAATTTCAATTGTAAAAAAAGTAAAAATTTCTAGTGACTTCTTGTTAGCTGCTAGAATAGAAAGTTTTATTTTAGGAAAAGGTATAAATGACGCTTTAAAAAGAGCAAAAGCATATTCTTTAGCAGGTGCAGATTTAATAATGATACACAGCAAAGAAAAAAAACCAGATGAAATATTTAAGTTTTCAAAAATTTTTTCTAAGAGTAAACATGCAAAACCTATCATAGCGGTTCCTTCGACATATTCAAAAACTTACGAGAAAGATTTAATAAAAAATGGAATAAAAATCGTTATTTATGCAAATCATATGATGAGATCCTCATATCCAGCAATGGTCAAAACTGCGAAATTAATTTTGAGCAATCAACGATCTTTTGAAACTGAAAAAAATATTTCTTCAGTAAAAGAGATGATTGAATTAATTGACTAAAATAGATGTCTCTGCTGCTTAAAAAAAAGTACAAAAATTTATATAAAATTTTAGTCTCATATAAAGATAAAAAAATATTTTTACTTACTGGAAAAAAATCTTTTTATAAGTCAGGAGCAGACAAAATATTTAAGAAAATACTTGAAAAAGCAAAACTTATTATTCATTTCAAGAAAAAAAAATTTCCAACTTTCGAAGAATTGAAGACAATTAATAAAAAATTAGATTTAATTAAACCTGACCTTTTTTTAGCTATTGGGGGTGGAACAGTTCTAGATTATGCAAAAATATCAAACTCAATATCTAAAGACAGAAGATTAGAAAAACAGATTATTAGTCAAAATCCCAAATTAAAAAAAAAACACAGATTAATAGCTATTCCTACTACTGCAGGTTCTGGAGCTGAGGTAACATCCAATGCAGTAATTTATATAAAAAAAATTAAATATTCTATTGAAGGAAAACCTGTTTTACCTAACGATTTTTTTTTAATACCTGAATTAATTTTAAATTTAGAAAAAAAAATTAAAGCATCAACAGGTTTTGACGCTTTATCACAATCAATAGAGTCTATAATTTCTGTTAAGTCTAATAATGAAAGTATTAAATATGCGAAAAAATCAATTCAGCTTATAAAAAAAAATTTTATCAATTTTTTTAAATATCCTACATTAAAAAATGCCCTAGAAATGTCAAAAGCAGCTTATTACTCTGGAAAAGCAATTAGTATAACTAAAACAACAGCACCACATGCGATTTCTTATCCGTTTTCTGCTTATTTTGGAATTAGTCATGGACATGCAGTATCTTTAACTCTTAACAAATTTCTAAGGTACAATTTAGATAATTTGAATAAAAGCCAATGTAAATTTGATTTAAAAAAAAGATATAAAATTTTATATAGCTCTACAAAAACAAGAAATTTTAATGAACTTGATAATTATCTCAATAGTTTAAAAAAAAAAATTAAGCTAGAACAGAACTTCAAAAAATTGGGAATTAATATTGAAAAAAAGACAAGTTTATTAATTAATGGAGTAAACTTAAAAAGATTAAGAAATAATCCTGTTAAAATTAGTAAGACAGACTTGATACAAATATTAAATAAAAAATGAAGTCACTATATTCATTTATTTCTAGTTTAAATAATTTTTTACAAATAATGTTTATTAATAAAAAATTCAAAGAAGTGGTAATATTTTCTGAAAACCATAGATATTATTATGTTTTTTTTGAATTAATTGAAAAATTAAAAAAAGAAAATAAAAATTTCATCTATGTAACTTCTGATATACAAGATACTTATGACTTTGGTAACTTAGGTAAATGTTTTTATATAGGCAAAGGTTTAGCATTTATTTTATTTGTTAACTTTATTTCTTGCAAAAACCTAATAATGACTCTCACAGATCTTAAAAATAATAAATTTAAAAAATCTTTATTTTGCAAAAATTTTATTTATATTTTTCACTCTTTAATGAGCACTCATAAAACTTATACAGAAGGTGCTTTCGATAATTACGATATAATTTTTGCCTGTGGTCAGTACCAAAAAGATGAAATAAGAAAAAGAGAAAAATTAAAGAAACTAAAGAGAAAAACTATAATTGTAAGTGGTTACCTATATCTGGATTATTTAGTTAATTATAAAAATAAATTTAATCTTAATAATAAAGAAAAAACAATTTTAATTGCCCCATCTTGGAATATGGATGGAAAAGATTTAATAAATAATAATATTGAAAATATTATAGAAAAGATATTAGAAAAATATAATGTAATATTAAGACCACATCCAGAGAGTTTTAAAAGATCAGAAAGTAAATTAAAAGATATTCAAAAAAAATTTTCTAGAAATAAAAAATTCAAATTAGATACAAACAGCTCAAACGTTGAGAGTATGGCGTTAAGTGATATTTTAATAACTGATGGAAGTGGAATTTCTATGGAGTTTTTATTTTACAAAAAACAACCAGTCATTTATCTAGAAACAGAAAATTTAGAGAAGATTCATAATCCAAATTACGAATTAATTTCAAAAAAAACTTTTCAAGAAGATGTGCAAGATGATTTAGGTATTAATTTGAATATTCTCAATAACAATGAATTTATTTCTGTAATTGATAATTGTTTTCAAAAAGATTTTTTAAATAATTTTAAAGAAAAAACAGAAAAATACTTTAAACATAAATTCCCAGAACAAGGAAAAACAGCTGAGAATATTTATAAAAATTTATTTAGTAATTGATGAAATAATTTTATTTTGAATATCTTTATGATTTTTAATCTCATCATTAAAAAAACTTGAAATTAAATTATAAGAGATCGAATTCTGCGCTTTATTGTTAATTTCAATAGCTTTATTTACACCCTTAACTTTAACTAAAAATGGAATTGGCCTCATTTCATTAAAAATCCTGAAGCTATGATCTGAAGTAACAATTAATAAATAATCCTGATTTTTTGGAGATTGATCCAAAACCTTTAGAATTTTACCAAGTGCGGTGTCAGCAATTTGTAATCTTTCGTTATATATTTTCATAGCGTAATCTGTTCTATTTTTCTCATAAAGCATATTTGGAATGTGAGGCGGATGAAGATGAAGAAATAAAAATGATTTGTCGAACCTCTCGACCACATCCTCTAGAATATTCATTTGCCAATTTATCATAAACATGTCTTCTTGTTTGAGTTCTATCCTTTTTTCAATCTTTAACTTTCTAAAGTAATCATTGATAAAAAGTTTTAACATCATAGTGCTGCTTAAATCCATTTCATGGTTTTTGTCGTCTCTGCACTCAATTTTACTAAAAATTAGACAATAAGAAAAATATTTACCTATAATAAATGAAGAACGTTCTCCACCTGGAATCTTTCCAAAAATTGTATTTTCAAAATTCATTATAAATTCTTCCTTATCAAGGTTTTCAAAAGATGATCTAAATTTATCATTAATAAAATTAGAACTTTGATTTATTCTGTCCTGATCTTTTTCATTAAGAAGTTTAATTATTTTTATCTCTCTTTTTCTTTTTGCTGCATCAATTATTAGTTTTTTTTCTCCAGTTAGCAAATGAGGTATAGTCCTTAATGTAGAATTGCTTGGACTATAGATATTATTTGCAAAAACTGAGGTTGATTTCAACTTCCTAAAATTTTTCAAATTTTCAGTTCCATTGAATGTTAAATTATTATCTAGTTCATCGAAAATAACAAATATAACTCTCTTATCAGGAATATTAGTTGGTTCATAAAATATTTCGCTAACTTCATGCTTGTTTACAGAATAAACTATCGGTTTTTCAAAAATATAATAATAAAAGGTTATTATTATTAATACGACACTATAAAAATGATAAAATCCAAAAAGTGAATTGCCAGCTTTTTTGAACAAAAAAGAAAGTACAGAAAATAAAATTATAATACTTGATAGAACAATGACTTTATTAACTGCCCCATCAAAACTAATTCCAAATTTAGATAGAAAAATTGAAAAAGTTGGAAAGGTAGAGGTATATATAAAAGCCTTAACGACAAATATTGAAAAAAAAATTGAAAAGATTTCAAGAACAAGGATAGTTTTTCTCTTAAAAAAAAGAGTCGTTCCTAAAAAAAAAATATAAAAAATAAGTGAAATAAATATAAGCAAAACAAAATAAGAGATATAAACTGATGAAGTAGATTTGTAAGTAAACTCATAACTATTACCTACAAAAAAATATGGAATTGAAAATATATTTGCAAATAATATTGAAGTTAAAATTCTGTTATTCAAACTAAGACTTTTCTTTATTATTTTTTTTTTCTTTTTTGAAAAAATCTTTAATTCTCTCTATTAGAAGTTTTGGTCGTTTAATGTAAAAAATAAAAGCTGCAATAAATCCGATAAGCCCTTGAATTATCATCGCCCCAGTACCTGGATCAAGATACGCAAAAGCTGTACTGTGGTACATAAAAAAAATAGACAAAATACATATGAATTTGAACATTTAATTTTATAGCATCATAAAATTAGACAATCAAGATATTATTAATTAAAATAAAAATATGTCAGATACAAATAATTTTAAAGAATTTAAATCTATTTTTAATAAAAAAGGTTTTTTTAAAATTGATAAGTTTTTTGATGAAGAAACAATTAAAGAAATAAAACTTGATTTAAATAAGATTATTAATCTAAAACCTAAAGAAATTTTTTTTTATAAAGACAGAAATGATCTTTTAAGAAGAATAGAAAGATTCGCTAATTATTCAGAAACTTTTAAAAAAGTCGATTTAGAAATAAAAAAGTTTCTTTATCTAACATTTAATAAAAAATTTTGCTTATTTAAAGATAAATGTAATTTTAAACCTTCTTTTGGTGAGGGATTTTACCCACATTATGATGGAATATTTAAATGGATAGATAAAAACGGAAAAAATAGGAACGGATGGTATGATTACGCAAATGAATTTTTTAACGTGCTTGTGGTGTTGGATGATTTTTTAGAAGAAAATGGACCGTTAGAAATTTCACAAATGCACAATGGAAATTTTGAGAGCTTGTTAGAAAAAACTAAGTTAAACGGCACCCCAGATCTTAATGAAGAAGAATACTTAAAATGTAATTTTGAAAAAATGATTTGTAAATCAGGATCTATAATTGTCTTTAGTAACAAATGTCCGCATAAATCACAAAAAAATAATACTGACAAAGATAGAGGGAGTCTATACTACACATACAATCCAATTAAGTTTGGTGACCATTATGATAAATATTTTATTGATAAATCTTCTTCTCAAAATACTCAAAGCAAAAGCCTATCAGGCCAAAAGTAGATTAATAGCTGAATTATAAGGCGATTTTAGCTAAAAAATTTAAAATAATTGTTGATTGTTCAAACATTGAACTTTATAGTGTTCAATTATTGAACATATGAAACAGGATATACTTAATATACTGAGGCAAGTAAGCAAAGACTCAAATATTTCTCAGCGTAATATGGCTAAGAAATTGAACATGAGCATCGGCAAACTAAATTATTGCTTAAAAGAATTACAAAAAAAAGGCCTTGTAAAAATAAAAAATTTTAAGACCCATCCAAATAAAATTGGTTACGCATACTTACTTACACCAAAAGGTATTCTTGAAAAAACCAAGATTACTATAAATTTTATGAAAAGAAAAATGGAAGAATATGAAGAGCTGAGAGAAGAATTAGAAAAATCAAAAAAAAACCAAAAGAAAAACTAAATATCTTTATCGTTAATCTTTTAATGTTTAGATGAATGCAATAAAAAAAATATTTAATATATTAGATCCTACAGACAAAAATAAATTTGTAGTTTTATTTTTTTTCATTGTTTTGGCCACTATTTTTGAGACAGCGAGTATTTCAATGGTAATACCTTTAGTAGGATTCTTAATTGATAGTCAAAATTACATAAACAAAATAGTTGAAAGTCAATTTATCTACTTTCAAAAAATTGGAGTTTTATTATCTAAAATTAATATCAATGAACTGATGCTTGTATTTCTAATTTTACTTTTCATAATTTTCATTTTAAAATCTCTAGTTGTTTCTTTCACTTTATGGCTGAATGCATCTTTTACAGCAAGTGTTGAAAATAATACGTCTGAAAGATTATACAATTTTTATTTAAAACAAAATTATCTTATTCACGTGAATAGGGACTCATCAATACTACTCCAAAACTTGGTGCAAGAAATAAGCAGATTTGCGTCTGCAGCATGTCTTCCGCTTTTAATACTAATTACAGAAAGTTTAATAATAATTTTTTTATCACTAATTTTAATTTTTATAGAACCTATAGGTTCAACTCTTATATTTTTTTTTATAATAATTATCTCATTAATATATTTTTTAATCATCAAAGGTAAGATGAAAATATGGGGTGAAGAGAGATTACACTTTAACCAAAAAAGACTTCAAAGCCTCACTCAATCTGTTGGAGCAGTTAGAGAAATTTTATTAATGTGGAGACAGGAATATTTTTCTTCAAGATTTGTATCGTATACTAAGTCTGCTACTGGAGTTGGAAGAAAACAATATTTTTTCAACAATTTGCCAAAAATAATGTTTGAGTTATTAGCAGTTTTTGCACTTATGTTTTTGATTTATTATTTATATTTCATTAAAGAAACTCCAAATAATATAATCCCAACTATAGCTTTTTTTGTAGCAGCATCTTTTAAATTGCTTCCTTCGGCTAACAGAATCCTTTATTCTTTACAATCTTTAAAATTTTCATTAGCAAATATTGAACGTATACATTCTGATATAGAAAAAATTGATAATAAAATCCCCAAAAGTAAAATACTATTTAATAATAATGACATTAATTTTCTAAAAGAAATTGAACTCAAAAAAATTTTTTTTAATTATAACAAAAATGGATATCAAAAAAATATTTTTAATGATTTAAATCTTAAATTATTAAAAGGTGAGATCATTGGTCTAATTGGACAAACAGGATCGGGCAAAACAACGTTGGTAGACCTTCTATTAGGTTTGTTACCTTTATCAAAAGGACAAATCTTAATAGATAAGAAAGAAATTCAGTTATTCGAGAATAAATCATGGCAAAACATTATTGGTTATGTACCTCAAGACGTCCATTTATTAAATGATAGTTTAAAGAAAAACATTGCTTTTGGATTAGATGAAAATGAGATTGATCAACACAAATTAAATAAAGCAATCGTAGCCTCTCAACTGGAAAAACTTGTAAATAATTTAGGAAAAAGTGGTGTGGACACAATAGTTGGTGAAAGAGGCGGGAGTCTATCAGGAGGACAAATTCAAAGAATAGGAATAGCAAGAGCACTTTATAATGACCCAAAAATATTAATTCTTGATGAAGCGACGAGCTCTCTTGATAGATTGACCGAAAAAGCAATACTCAATGAAGTATATAATAATGAAAATAATAAAACGATAATAATAATTTCACATAATCTTGAAGTATTAAATAGATGTAACAAAATTTATAAATTATCAGACGGCAAACTTAGTATTGTTAAGGAGTAAATGATTAAAAATAAAAAGATAAATGCGATAATAATTGGAACTGGTAAAATGGCCTCCAATCATTTTCGAGCTATCAAAACTTTAGGAATTAATCTTTCTGGCATATATGACAAATCTAATCATCAATTAAATAAATTTCAAAAATTAAATAAATTAAAAAATATTTATAAGATAAAAGATCTCGAACAATTTCTAAGTAAAAATAAAATTGATCTGTCTATAATTTCAACGACAGCAGACAGTCACTATAAATATGTGAAAAGATGTGCGGAAAAAAAGATTAAATTTATATTTGTGGAAAAACCAATGGCAAACTCAATAAACGATTGCAAAAAGATGATACAATTGTGTAAAAATAAAAAGTCAAGATTACAAGTAAATCATAGCAAAATTTTTAGCGAAGAATACAAAAGAGTTTATAATTTTGTTAAGTCTAACAAACTTGGAAAATTAGTCAGTATAAATATTTCAGCTGGGAATATCGGTTTAGCTATGAATGCTATTCATTATATTTACTGTTTCCTACAACTCACTAATTCAAAAATAAAAGATGTAAATGGATGCTTTGAAGAAAAAAACTTATTTAACCCAAGGGGAAAATCTTTTCTAGATCAATCTGGTCAAATACAAATACGTAATAAAAATAATCAATATCTCTTTATAAATGCATTAAGAAAAAATTCGCACGGAATAAACTCAATTTATAGTTTCGAAAACGGAAATATTTTTTTTAGCGAGATCGATGGGTTTTGTTACATATCAAAGAGAAAAAAATCTTTTCATAATTTTCCCTCATATAGATATGGAATGCCATCAAAAAACTTATTTTTTAAATATAAAAAAAATACTTTAGAAGAAACGACTACTAAGTCACTAAAGTTTTTTTTAGAAAATAAAGCAATAATTAGCTCAAAAAGAGCCTGTGAAACTATTGAGGGATTAGTTGCTGCTTATAAATCTAATAAGTTAAATAATTTAAAATGTAATTTAAAAAATTTGAATAAAAAAAGGAAATATCCATGGGCGTAAAAAAAAAGATTGTAAAGGTGGCTTTTGTGGGGGCAGGTAATATGGCTGAAGAGCATATAAAAGTTTTTAAAAATTTAGATAAATATTATGCTCTTACCGGAATATATAGTAGAACAAAAAATAAAGCAAATATTTTAAAAAACAGATATAAAATAAAAAATTTATGTAATTCAATTTCAGACCTAAAATTTAAAAGTAAAGCAAAATTATTAGTGATCTCTACAAGTGTCTTATCAACAAAAAAAGTTTTGTTTGAGGCGTTAAAATTTAATTGGAAAATATTAGTAGAGAAACCTATCGGTTTCAATTTTCAAGAATCCCAAAAAATATATGAGAGAATAAAAAAATCTAAAAAAATGAAACATGTTTTTGTTGGGTTAAATAGAAGAAATTTTGAGAGTACAAGAAAAGCTATTTTTTATTTGAAAAAAAAAATGGAAAAGAGAATAGTAGAAATATTTGATTTTCAGTATAAATTTAATCCGGCAATTCAAAAACATCCAAAATTGGTTCAAAGGTACTGGATGTATGCCAACAGCGTTCATTTAATCGATTATTTTAATATTTTTTGCAGAGGGTCACTTGTTTCAATTGACTATAAAAAAAGATGGGATGAAAAAAAAAATGGATAGCGTGATTGTGAAGTTACGTTTTTCATCAGGAGATATTGGTAAATATAATTGTTACTGGAACAAAAATGGAAAATGGAAAATATTTATCAAACAAAAAAAAAACAAGTATATTTTTCAACCACTAGAAAAATTGAGAATAAAAAATAGTTCAAAAAAATATAAAGATGTAAAATTAAATCTTATTAAAGAAAAAAAATTCAAACCAGGGCTTTATCAACAAGCGAATGAAATTTATTTAATGCTTAACAAAAAAAATTTTTATTTATCTTCTGTGGAAGAGTCTTTTAAAACGATTAAATTAATACAACAAATATATAATGTATGAATAATTATATTGCGAAAACTGTATTTGAAAAAATAAAAAAAGTGACGAAAATCAAAAAACTTTTTTTACATGAGCCAACTTTATCTAGATTAGAATTAAAAGCAGTTAACGATTGTATTAAGACAGGTGTAGTTTCATCTTCTGGTAAGCAAGTTGAATTATTTGAGAAAAAACTATCAAAATTTACAAAGTCTAAATATGCAATTGCTATAATTAATGGAACAAGCGCGCTTCATATTTCCTTACTTTTATGTGGTGTGAAAGAAAAAGATGAAGTATTAGTACCGTCCCTAACTTTTGTGGCTACTGCTAATGCAATAAGATACTGTAATGCAGTTCCCCACTTTATCGATTCGAGAGAG